>ERZ1292625.20-Hain-H41-01um-R1-20-length-265162-cov-15_pt3 | contig 221992 bp, 242 predicted proteins | sample MGYA00564400_ERZ1292625 | MGnify/ENA primary metagenome ERZ1292625 (study PRJEB36523, sample SAMEA6512639) | groundwater metagenome | collected 2019-01-08 | study: AquaDiva: Metagenomics assemblies of 32 groundwater samples | reverse complement strand
ACTTTGTATAAGGCGATTCGTTGGCCCCAGTTTTTCCTGGACATCGTGAGCGATACGGGACATGTGTTCAAGTTGATCCTTTGGTATAAGGGAATTATGTAATTGTGTGGACCGCTCAGCGATTTCGATGAGGGCTTGTAGATCAATGCTCATGGATAAATTGTATCACAAAGGAGCTTGCATTTTTATATAAGGTAGTTTATACTATTTATACCATGAAAAATAACCTTAGTGACAAAGATAAAAAAGCATTTGCTCTTATCCGCAACAAGATTATCCATTATGGAGAGAGTCCAACTCTGCGGGAAATAAACGAAGTAACAGGAGGAAAATCGCCACGGTCAGCAAGTCTTGTGGTCAACCGACTTGTCGACACTGGCCTTATAAAGAAAAATGGAAGGACTCTTGTACTCGCAAATACTTACAAGGAAAGCTCGGTGAGCACCGTGGACGTACCTCTTGTCGGTTCTGTGGCTTGTGGAGTACCAATCTTTGCAGAAGAAAATATACAAACGTACATTCCTGTTTCAACAAGAATGGCACCAAAAGGGTCAAAATATTTTTTTCTCAGGGCATCGGGCGATTCAATGAACGCAGGTGGTATCAATAGCGGGAATCTTCTCCTTGTTCGACAGCAAAATACCGCAGAGAACGGAGACAAGGTAGTCGCCCTCATTAATGACGAGGCAACAGTAAAAGTATTTGAAAGGACTAATGATGCTGTTATTCTTCGACCAAAATCGAGTAACAAAAATCATAAGCCTATTATATTAACAGATAATTGTTTGATCCAAGGAGTAGTTGTTGCAGTGCTACCAGAGGATATTTATTAAAATTATGGCAAAATCAGTAGTAGTTACAGTCGAGAGTGATTCAGGGCGAAATCAAAAATTCCATGACAATAAGTCGGGAAAAGACATGACCCGCTCACAATTTGTGGAGGAAATAAAGAAAGGGAGTTTCCCAGACTATCATGTCCGAAAAGTAAATGGATTACCAACTCCAGTGTCGAACCCAGACGGTAAAGCAGGAAATAATCTTGACTAAACCCATGACACACAATATTCCGCTTGCTCACGTGCAAAAACATACAAAGGCGATCTCCGATACAAAACGTACGGAGGTAGCGAATCTGCAAAACTATATTCAGGAAATCTTGGGAGATCATCATACCTTCTTGCAGGGTTCTTACAAAAACGATACCTCAACGTCAGATATCAACGATGTCGACATTGTTGCAGTAAGAGTAAATACTTATAGCAGTACATATTCCTCCGTCCCTGTCGTTAGTTCGATTATGTGGGATCAAATTTTTTCAGAGATTGAAAATAAATTAATACTAAATCCAGGTAAATATCAATGGACAGTAGTGCGTGCTGATAAATGCATAGAGGTGAGAACGTCGTCATTTAAAGCTGATGTTGTTCCAGCCGTTCAAATTAACCAAGCTCTTAAAAATGATAATATTGCAATTTACTCATTTAAGAATGGCATTGAGAAAGTTAATTTTCCAAATACACATTATAAAAATGGAATTGCTAAACAAGATGTCACAAATCAAAACTACAAGCCAATGGTCCGTATGTTTAAAAATTGGGCATCAAATCATTTTGGTGGATTAGATGTAGTTTCTTCGTATCACATTGAATCCCTGGTGTATAATTCACCAAATAACATTTTTTATAACGACCATGCTGCGTCTTTTGCGTTGATTGGGGGTCATATTGTTAAATTACTCAGACAACGGAATTTGATCCCTACAGCCATCAAAAGCGTGTGCGAGTCTGAAGATATAACTGCTAATTGGTATTTATCCAATCGGCAAACATTTTGTGATGTTCTTGATAAGTCTGTGGGGCATGCGCTGAATGCATGCCAGGCTGGCAGTCAGTATGATGCACAAAATCACTGGTCAAAAGCATTTAATCTATAAATTATGAAAATTTTCTACTTATCAAGTAAATTCTATATATTATTTTCGTTAATCCTGTCTATGCCGGCATATTGGCTAGCGTCAGTTTTAAAGAAAGCCGTTGATACCATCCCCGAGAATAATTTTTTACATTTTCTATCTTCTGCGGGTATTTTTGAGGTGCCTACAGCTGTTGCGTTACTCTTAGCAGCATTCTGGTTATTCAATAACAAATTATGGAAATTTTATCCAATGAAAAAATTACTTGGAGTACAAAATATTAACGGAAGATATGAAGGTGAGTTGACGAGCACTCACACAGAAAATAAAGAGCAAAATGGGACATACAAAATAGTAGTTGAAATTAAGCAATCATTAACATCTATAAATGTCTTTCTTTATACAGAACGCTCATGTTCATATAGTCTAATTGCCAATATTGGACTTAATAGTAACTGTAATAATGAGTTAATATACGTCTATCAAAATAAAACCTCCGCAATGAACAAGGATTCTGATATGAGAGATCATAATGGTGTAGCTTTCCTAAAGATCTTTGAAGATTCCGGGAGTCTTGTCGGTAATTACTTTAATAACCCGCGCGAAAGAGGACGGTATGGTGATATAAGTTTAAAGAAAACAGATGAAAAATTAAGAGGTACGTTTTAGATTGAGTATTATAAGTAGAGTGACAGCCCATTGTAATATTCCTACGTCCTAGATATGTCACTTTTGTCACTATTTATGAATCAAGTAAATAATAAAAACCCCAAGGAATGGAGTAAAGAAGAAAGGGAAAGAGTTGTTTCCGTGTTTGAATGGTTGCTCAAGGAGGATGAGAAGCAAAATCCTGATCGATATAAAACCAAGAAATCAGATGATTAATTTATTTAAGAAAAAAACAAAGTTTACTGCGATCAAATCTATATTGATAGATCATCTACAGCAGCTAAATGAAAAGAAAAATTCTATCCCAGAAGACGTCTTTGATGTAACTAAATTCTCCCTGGAAGAGATTTTGGGAGTATTTGAATCAATGGATATCTTAATGAAGAAAGACGACTACGAGGGTTGTATTAAATTATCACGATCTATACTCGAGAACTCTATAAATCTGCAGTATATCTACAAAGAAGAAACAGAAAGTAGGGCAAAAAACTTCAAACTAGCATCCCTTAGGGGAATGAAACGGAAGTTTGAAGCATTGGATGAATATACCCCAGAGGCTAAGGAGATGAACGACTTCTTTCAAGAAAGACTCAAGGAATTTATACCCGAGAAAAATATCCGTGATAAATTCAAGGCTGTTAACTCAGATACCACATATGTAAGATCATATAGGAGGTTGTCAGAGTTTATTCATCCTGTATATCGTCCACAAAGGATAGATTTTAAGGAGAATAGACCGCTTGTCGTGGAGCTGAGAAGGACAGTAAGGTCAGACACATGCCTAGTTACCTTGATGGCCCTAGAAGCAATTTGCAGTAAGTATGATCTGGATGGTGGAGTAATCATGATTGATGATCCTGGTTATAAAGGTGTTGTATTTTTTGCAACGAATCCAAAGAAACAAGAGGGGGTTGTTGCGTCCTAGAGAATATCACCTTTCATAGATGCACGAGAAGGGTCGATGTGATATAGTAAAAAAGTTAGAAATAACCTTACAGGTCAAGGAACCGAAAGGTTCTACCTGTTGAACCCTCGCCAACTGAGAATTGACGTGTTTCCCGAGAGGGCAACGAATGGTTTAGCCAAGTCAATGTTGAGTCTTTTGTCGGTCAGGGTAGGGTTCGAACCGACGGTTTTGATGATTGTGCGTTTTGTCTCTTCATCACCACGCAATAGCCAAGGAACCGCACATTTACTGAACGAAATGAGCGTCTCCAAGGGTTCGAACCACGATTCCTGTTTTCCGATTTGATCGAGACGTTCTCGTGCCGCTCCAACTTCCAATTGAATCTTTTTCCGTCTTGCGTTGTACTCAATGTCATCAATATAGCCCTGAACGCGAATATCAGTCAGGGCTCCGAGTTGTCGATCAAGCTCCGTTACGGAGCGCGCTAACGATGCATGCACTTCTTCTGTGGTAAGGCGCGATGCACGCTCTTCACGTAAGCCCTCTCGGATTATCCAATCCTCAAACTGGCTTGGGATGGTAGTCCGTTTCAAGAACTCAGAGAATTGCAGTTCCAGCGCCTTGATTTCGACTGAGGGTTGTTTACATCGCTCGCCGATTGCTCGCTTGGTGCAGTGGTAGTAGATGTATTTTGAGCCAAAGCGATTCGTTTGTTTCTCGGCCGTAATGCGCAAACCACATTTCCCACAGCGCATGAGACCCGTGTAAGAAAATATGTGTTTACTTGGACGTTGTACGCCGTCGCGATGAATCAAACTCTGGAGCCGCTCGTAGTCTTCCAAGGAAATCATCGGCTCATGTTTTCCTTTGTGTAGGGTGCCACTCCAGTAGAAATATCCGGCGTAAAAATGGTTTGATAGGGTGCGATAGAGTGTGCTTGTGCTTATTGGTTTACCGCCCATGCGCTTGTGTTTAGGTGTCAAGTAGTGCCACTCGTGGCTGGCTAGTTCGCACAACTCCGACACTGAATAGGTACCAGTTAACGCGAAATCGAAGAGTCGTTTAATATGGGGGAAGTGTTCTGGATCACGAATGATGGTCTTGTTCTCTTTTTCGTTCCGGTATCCGATGGGTGCCATTGACGGCCGCCACCCCTTCTCCACCTTTGCCCTGTTTCCCCGCTTCACGTTTTCACTCAGGCTGTCCACGTAGTACTTGGAAAAGCCGAACAGGACCGAGAGCATGAGTTTCCCCTGCGGGTTGTTCTCAAAGGTGAACGATGCAAACTTCATGTCAACAAGAAGCTTGCGGTCAAGAAGGTAGATGATTTTCCCGCCGTCCATGGAATTACGCGCCAAGCGATCAGGGTGCCACGCGATAATGCCTTGCGCTTCCCCCTGCTCAATTCTCTTTAACATCTCATCGAAGAGCGGACGCCCCGGCGCTTTCGCACTCTTGGATTCCTCGAAGGTTTCAATAATAGTGATGTTCTGATTGGCACAAAAAAGACGCTCAATCTCGCCGCGCTGAGATTGAATCGAAAGGACTTGCCGATCCTCGGATTCACTTGATTTTCTGCAATACAAGAAATACTTCATGGGATGGGTTACCCAAAATCTAGCATGCCCACGGATTTTGTCACGCACCACACATTTGTCGGATGCGGCACATTCACACGCCTCACAGAGAGGACACATGTCGGGTACGCTGTACCCATGGCAGAACACAAGAACGAAATCCCACACACGCCCACCGTCTCACGGGTATTTACTGACGGAAGTATCCTTGAACTCATCTATGAGTCCGGTACCCCCACCACACAGTTTGTGCTCTACCGCGATGGCAGCATCACGATGGAAGCATCAATGGATGCAGGGAACGAACACCTGGTCCCCATATCTCCCGGAAACAATCTTCTGAAACACAAAGCGGTATTGCTTCCAACCTGCTCCGAACTGTATACGTCAACGCAATCCCTCATGGCAGAGCTTCAGGCATACCTCTACCGCTACATTGACCTCTCTCCTTCATTCCTTCGTATTGCTAGTTGCTACGTTCTCTTGAGTTGGGTCTATGACGCCTTCAACGAGTTGCCCTACCTTCGCCTGCGTGGTGACTACGGTTCAGGGAAGACCCGCGCCCTCATCGTCATCGGCTCCGTGTGTTACAAACCATTCTTCGCGAGTGGTGCATCAACGGTGTCGCCCATTTTTCACACGCTGGATACCTTTCGGGGAACACTCATCTTCGACGAGGCGGATTTCCGCTTCAGTGATGAGAAGGCAGAGTTGGTCAAGATATTCAATAACGGAAATGTACGTGGGTTCCCCGTACTCCGTACTGCCATCACCCTCAAAAAGGAATTCGATCCCCGTGCCTTTTTGGTCTATGGCCCAAAGATCGTCGCCATGCGCAATTCATTTCAAGACCAAGCGCTTGAGAGTCGCTTCATTACCGAAGAAATGGGGCAACGAACATTACGGAGTGACATCCCTATCAACTTGCCGGAATCCCAACAGGGAGAAGCGCAGCACTTGCGCAACAAGCTCCTCATGTACCGCTTTCAAACACTTGAACATGTTGAAATCAATCCTGAACTCGTTGACCGGAACCTTTCCCCGCGTCTCAATCAAATCCTTGTGCCACTTCTTTCCATCATTGAAGACGAGACGCTCAGACAGGAAATTCGGGAAGCGGCAAAGGGGCTTGAGCACGACCTCAGAAATGAGAAGTCATCCGCTCCCGAAGGAGAACTCCTTACCCTCCTTGCAGAACTGACGGAAACCACATCACGTAGCTCCATTTCGCTCGGAGAAATCACCAACCTTTTCACCGAACGACACGGCGCTGACTATGACCGCCCGATTACGACTCGCTATGTGGGCCATCTGCTCCGCACACGGTTACGTCTGCACACAGAAAAAAGCCATGGTGTTTACGTTCTCCCCTTGTCAGAAAAACCAAAGATAGAAGCGCTGTGTCTCAGGTACGGCATTGCACAAAAAGAGCATCACTCGGCATCAGACTTTTAGGAGGGTGTCGGGTAGACCACGGGTAGACTTGGAGGCTTCCGGGTAGACTTCGGGGGACTTCAGAAAGGGGGATTGAGGGGAACGGCAACGCAGGAATATGGCTCAAACAACAAACGTTGGCAGAATCCCCCTACTCCTTGAGTAATTCTGCAAGTCTACCCGCGAGTCTACCCGAGGGGCCTGTGGGGCATCTTGTCACGGTGGTTGCTTAGGGGTCGTATCGCGATTAATGTAATGTAGCGATTGAGTCCGACGATTGTCTAAATACTTTGTGAGGTGTATCATTATAAAATAATATATTGTATTTTCAATATGTTACGCAACAACCATCTTGATCGTTCCTATCACAAGGAAGCAGTAACAGGTTTCAATAATTTGCAAAACGCGTTTCATTGTCCTGAAATTACAGAGACCGAATTCCTCACAAGATAAAGTTCAAGCAAGAGACGAAACATGGACGTTAGTTCAATACTGGGCGGTGTTGTGTCTAACGCAATCTGGTGGATACTTGGCTTAATTGCGTTCGCTGTATTGCTTACATTGCGACGGTCGACCGCTTGGTGGCGCAGCTTACCCATAGCCAAACGTTTGCGCGAACAGGGGCTAACTCGCTTTGTGTTTTCTCGGCACGATTACCCCGACCGGCTAGATTCTTATCTCGCACGCGCCCAACACTCAATCAAAATTGTCTCAATCTCGTTTAGATTAACGAACAACGAATGCGCGTTAACTGAATTATTTCGTCGAAAATTAGCACTAAACCCATCATTTAAAATTGTTCTGTCCCTGCTCGATCCCAATAGCAACGCATGTAAGCTTGCAGCACATGCCCTCGATATCGATGCAGTAACCTTAAGCAGGGAGATTGGTGAAATGCTCCATGACCTGAAGGCTCTCTATGACAGTCTCCCACCACAAGACAAAGGGCGACTCCATATTCTTACCCATGATTGCTTGCCCATGGGGAGCGCAATTTTGCTTGACGCAACTCCAACTTCGGGGACGATTCAAGTGGAAACAAAATTGTATCGTGCGCCGAGAGTTGAGAGTTTTAGCTTTGAAGTGCGTGGCCCAAGCCCGTTCTATGCGAGGAATTTCACTGCATGGAATCGTATTATTAGCGAGAGTAAAGTGGCCTGAATTATTTTAGAGACAAATTATGGGAAAGAAAAAGAAATTAAGTGCTGGAATATTACTTTATCGCGTCCAACAGGGCGAACTCAAGGTTTTCCTTGTTCATCCTGGCGGACCATATTGGGCGAAAAAAGACGATGGTGCGTGGTCTATTCCAAAAGGCGAGTTTGACGAAGGCGATGATCCGTTGGCGACAGCAAAGCGTGAATTTATGGAGGAGACCGGTTCTCCTATTAAAGGGGAGTATCTACCGCTTTCACCACTGAAACAACCTAGCGGCAAGATAGTTCATGCTTGGGCTGTGGAAGGTGATATTGATGCAAGTACAGTGAAGAGCAATATGTTTTCCATGGAGTGGCCGCCTCGTTCTGGTGTCATGCAAGAATTCCCAGAGGTTGATAAAGGCGAATGGTTCAATATTCCTTCAGCGCAGCAAAAGCTTTTATCTGGACAGCGTAGGTTTTTGGAGGAACTACAGAACCTTCTTGGTTGCGTAATTTTAGAATCGAAATCTGCCGTAAATACTTCTGGAGGGCAAAGATCCGGGACGGGAACACCGGAGCAGGGAAGCCTGTTTTGATTGTACAAAAACCCGCACGGTATTTTATCACGGGATTGGATCCCCAAAGGACTCATCGCGTAGTTATGTAAGCACTACCCGTCCGCAGTTTCCTTTGTTTTCTCCGCAGCACCACAGGCTACGGTGTATTTGGTAGCAGCAATAAACCCAAGCACACCCCCGACCGCTATGCCGACAACCGACTTGATGAAGGTCGCCGATGCCAATATTTTACCTACACCATTGATGTCGATGTTCCCTTTAAATAACTCATGCCAGAACATACGCCACGCGATTTCTTCAATTGGGTCGAACATAAACCCACGAACGAAAAACAATCCGACCACTGCCCCCACAACTACGAATACCGCCTTCATAACTTCTCTCCTTGAGGGGCGTCAATTTTAAAACCTCAGCACAATGCCAGCTGACAGCAAATCGATATTCCCTTCTGATATTTGGTAACGTTCCCACGATGCGCGCATGCTGAGATTTTCAGCCAGGCGGTACGTTCCCCCTGCACCAAATGTGATGTCCTTTTCCCTCGTGCTGTCCGAACCTATGCTGGCAACACCCAGTTTTCCAAAAAGCGAAAATTGTTCGCTGGCAGGGTATGTAATAATTGCGGCAAGCTCAAAAGCGGTGAGCTGAACGTAATCAACGTACGCTGAAAAACCATTCGTCCTGACGACATAGCTTTCGCCGAAGTATGTGTATCCGCCTTCCACCGCTATCTTGCTGTTTACCGCGTACCCACCGAACACTTTCCAACTCATGGTCGTATTGGCCACGATCCCTTCGCTCGAAGCATCCCCAAATCCGAAACCAGCATACGCGCCTCCTGCATCAGCACTCGCTACTCCGGCAGCTGTTGCGTACACCACTAAAACCCCTGCTATTAGGCTCTTTTTCATCACTCCTCCCCATCGAGATACCCACAACCCCAACGATTACGCTACTCAAGTGTTACTCGTCAGCATCAAAATACGCATACCCGCCATGCGCACCCAAGGCGCAGTCAGCCGCCTCCACTGTTACGCGCAGAGTTTCGCCTTGGTAGCGCTCCAAACTGTTGAGGGTGACCGATTGCCAGTCAATGGCTTTCCATTGACCGCTCCGGAAGGATTGCCAACCGGGGTAACTCGGATCATTGCTGTAATATCTGCGTTCATACAGCATCTCGTCACGGGTGATGTTGACCACCCTGACGTTTACATAGGGTTGCTCGCTTGGAATGTGCCCGGGGTCTTCAAGTACCGCTGCCCAATTGAACGCCAACGAGAACGCAGTGGTGTCGGCGGGGACTTGCACGTCGCGTACGATCTGGCTGATGTGATAGTTATTGTCTTGGTTGTTGACCCGAACCGCCCACACGCCATGGAGCACCTTGGCAATCGTGGTAGCGATGGGGTCGAACCCAGAACTCACCACCCCGCTCTTATCTGAAGGATCAATGCGGCCACCGCCACTCCACAAAAAGCGCACCGATTGCCAGAAATCGAAATTACCTTTTTCAAAACCCCAATTTTCGAGCACTGATCCTGATTTGATTCGAAACCGCTTAAACGTCCCGTACATGCTCCGGGTGCGGTTGCCCAGAGGCCCTTGCTTGTAGGCGACCATTAAAATTTCGGTGGATGTTGTATCCGGCAATTGCGGCAGCGGAATATCGAAGATGGTGCCCGAAACGGGGAAAGAACCGATCACGCTTCCCGCGAGATATACATCCATCTGATCCGGCGCATTGGCAACATCGCCCGTGTCCATGGTTACCGTACCTGCCAACCTAACATTTTCACGATCCGCGACTATCGCCGTTCGCCCATCAGGATTGAAGCCCAGACTTGCAACGTCAATGGTGCCAAATTGACCACCGGTCCATCCGGTGTTTGCAGCATCAAACAACGTCTGCATGTCGGCGGGGGCATAGATGGAGTTCGTGGTGTCGAAGGCGAACTCGTTCGGTTCGGGGGAATAGACTCCCGTTTTAGTGAGGCCGGTAAATCCGGTGCTGTCAAACCGCACCCCCACCGTATCGTCAGGGTCACGCGGAAAGTTTGAGTCGTACACGTAGAAGATGCCGTCGACTGCACTGTAGCGATATACCACCAAGGCATGACCCCACGATGCGCCGAGCCCTAATTTCCACCAGGGTGGATTACCCCACATTAAAAAAATCTGTGGTTTCTTGGTCGTGGCGAGTGTTTGGATCAGTAATTGCCCTGTCTGGAATTGGCTCACGTGAGAAAATTGTTTACGCAGGCGCTCACCCCATGCTTGACTGCCTGCGGCGTGTGCGCGAACGATGAGTTCTTCGGCGACGATGTCATCGTCTTGACTCGCGAGATTCCCTTCCCGGTAGGACGAGAACAGTCCGATGCCGCTGTTTTGTGGCACCTTGGCCTGCTCGTAGAACCAGTCAGAGAACGACGCCATACCCAAGCAGTTACCACCGGGTGCCGAGTAGGACGAGATATTGATGCGGTAAAATCCATCTGCTTGGGGGCGAAAGCCCGTATCAACACTGAGCGCACTCAGTTCTTCGTGCGCGAAAACGACGGCGCTTTGGGGGGCGGGGAATGATGCACGCAATTTCTTTCCCAACCCCTTCATGGAGACCACCACGACTTTCATGTTTTCAAAATGGATGGTGACAAACGTCACCGTGCCAGCAAGGGGATCAAAGTTGGTCACCGCAAGAGCGGTGTAACTCTGTATCTTCTCATCCCAATACAGGACAGACGGAACATCCTCGGCGTCGATTTGTGTGGCAGCGTAGGGCACGGTGATCTCAAGGGGTTGATCAAACGTGCCGGCTACATTTTTTGAGAGCACCATAGTTTTACTGACGGCAACCATCCCTTGCGCCACGGCATCAGCAAGAAACGGACCCGGCAAGGCGTCTTCATGGGTGATGGAAATTTGTACGTTGAATCCTTCCCCAATTGCGCCGGGTGGAATCGTGACCGTAGCTCCAGCAAAGGGACTCGCGGGATCGGTGACCGTGATGGTGCCCCCCGCTCCCGATATGCTTACCTGTACCCCTTCTTCGGATGCAGGGACTGTGGCTATTGGTGCCCCGCCCCCGCTTCCGCAGCTGGTAAGTGCTCCCGCGAGACAGAGAGCCGCCGCCTTCACGAGGTAATTACTCATCCCTTGGCGCCTCGTTCCTTGATGGCCACTTTTACATCTATCTGCGGATTGGTGATCTTGAGTGCCGTTACCAACCCCAGCGACTTGCCTGCCTCTTGCGCCGGTTGCCCATTTTTGTAGGTCAAGCTCACGGTCATGAGTGTTTTACTCTGCTTGTCTACCAAGCGCCCACTTGCTGTTTTGACCTGGACGCTGGTCCCTGACCCTCCACTAAACCACCCTGCGCGCACTTCCATGCCATACGAGATCGTCGTTACCAATGCGGCGTCAGCACCAAGGTCAAACGCACCCCGGATCAAGTCAGAAGCACCGAAAAACTCTTCTCCAGTCCTCTGATCTTTTATGGGTGCAACTTTGTTCCTCCGTAACTGCTCTTCAATTTCGGTAGTTTCAATAACCTCGAAGCCTTCCGCGCGGATCGTGCTCGCCACATTGGTGAGGGCATGCTCCGCTACTGCGGTGCTGTCCCCCATGTACGTATACGATTCGGTGCGCTTAGAGGGGATGATGGCGATTTTTTTGAGCGCGGTCACCGCACTCACATTGGCCGCAGGAATCGTGACATCTACCTCTGCTTCTTCAATGGCCCGGTACGCTCCCGCCCCCATGATCATGGCACTGGGCGCCATAGCGAGAAGGGGAATGACTGCCAGACACCCCGCGCCACTGACGGAGAGGATTGCTAAACCAATACCGAGAGCAGTTCGTCCCCACACTGAACAACTCATTGACGTCTCCACCTGCACCTTTTTCATACGCCCCCCTATCTTGTGTCGAAAGGATGGGAATACTAAGTATTCCTGAGTATCGGGTCAAGAGGAAAACTAAGATTCTCTGAGTCCCATGACAAGGACTCAACACAGTGCAGATGTATCCGTAATTGCGCGCCGCTTACGAGAAGCGCGCCTTAACGTGGGAATTTCTCAAAAGAACTTGGGGATACAGGCGGGAATCGATGAGTTTTCTTCCAGTACCCGCGTAAATCAGTATGAACGTGGAAAGCACGTTCCTGACTTTCAGACCCTGGAGAAATTCGGGAGCATCCTTCATGTTCCCACGGCATTCTTTTATGCTCGCGACGATGTCACGGCGGAGATGCTGCTCCTCTTTGCCAATTTGCCGCGCTCACAACAAAACCGTGCCTTGTCCTACCTGAAGAAACTTGGTCAAAAAGGGGTCGGGTAGACTTGCGGGTAGACTTGGGGGATTACTCGAAGCGGCGGGGAATTCTGCGTCACATTTTCATTTGAGCCATATTCCTGCGTTGCTGCCATTCGCTATACCTCATCACGAAGTCCCCCGAAGTCTACCTGCGAGGCGTCCAAGTCCACCCGTGGTCTACCCGAGAATGACTCTTGGGCACCATTACACAGCGTGGTAAAAGGTGCCGCATTGTGATTATTAGTTATCCCCATCCCACAGAATGAATGTGCCCCATCGGCACATTCTCACCACTTCGAATGAATCACGTTTGACGCGACAATAAAGAAAGTTCTTGTAGCCGCGTAATGGCAGCAGGAACCATCATTATGTCATTACGCGTTCAATCATATCTCCGCACTGAGCGGCGGAAATGGGCACTTACCCAAAAGGAACTCACCTTTCTTTTGGGACGCAAAAGCCCTACTCACACATCCCGTTTAGAGCAAGGCAAGCGCATCCCCAGCGCCGACGCCCTTCTTGCCTGTGAAATCCTGTTCGGTATCCATCCTCGCATCCTCTTTCCCAAATTGTATGCAGATGTCGAAGAGCAAGTTTTAGCCCGCGCTTCCACTTTGTACGAACAACTTGAACAGGAGGGCAGCCTCCCTGCACAAAGAAAGAAAGAGTTTCTTTCCGCCGCCCTTAAACGTGCCATTACTCGACTTAATCAACCTGAAGAACTATGAATCATGATTTACACCACACCTTTGTCCTTGCTTTGTATCCCACCAGCCGTGGCTATGCCTATGCCCTCTTTGAAGGACCGCAGAGCCCCTATGATTGGGGTGTAAAAGACATCAGGAAAAAACACAAGAATGACTGGACCCTCTCAAGCATCCAGGTGCTCATCGAACGCTACCGCCCCGACTACCTTGTCATTGAAGACTACACCGAAAAAGGTTCTCGCCGGTCGTCGCGGATTCGCAAACTCTACCGCATGCTTACGCACCTCGCTGAGACCGAGCACATCGAAGTATTCCGTTCTTCGCGGAGTGCCACGCGCGCATGCTTTGAACCCCTCGGCGCACGTACCAAGTACGAGATTGCACAAGTCATCGCACGGCAGTTGCCGGCATTCGCGCACCGCTTGCCGAGACTCCGTAAAATCTGGATGAGTGAAGACCCGAGACAGAGTCTGTTTGATGCAGTGGCGCTTGTGGCGGTGTTTTATGGGGCGCATCCCCGAGGACATTAGGACCTATCTCAAAACAAACCCCTCAACATAAAGATTCTCATCAGTAAAGTTTACTGCATACCCGAATACTGATAACCACACACGCGTTGACATTATTTATGTTACAGGTTCCAACAAGAATTCTTACTTGTAAAAAATATATTGTGGTACTACAATTCAAGGAGATTTGAAAAGACGACAATTAGAGGGGAAAGACGATGCATACGCTTTGTTTTGCAAACGAAGAATTGAAGAACATTTTTTATGCATCTGTTACTCCTTTCGAAGCCCGCTTGTTTGTGCAAGCGACCACCCAACTAAGACTAAAGCCGGGTGTTTACGAAACGCGTTATCCTGAAGTGGGGATTAGTGGGCGTGGCGCGTGTATCAGAATGGTATTTCGAGTTAATCGAAATCAACTACTGAACATTGAAAAAATTACCATTTTGCACCACGGAGGTTTACGGGGGATATATTGGTCCGCTCGTGGATTGGCGGAACAGGCTTTGAGCAAAATTCTGAGAAAGATTAAATCGAGGTAAACGTCGATTTTCTCCGAGAATAACTAATAGTTATGTTTTGCTTTCAATGCAACGTGCAGAGATTTCCACGTTGGATGGGTAAGGCCCTGTGTGGGCCTTTTTCTTTTTTGTTGTTTTGAAAAGGAGTTACAGAAATGAAAATGTCCTCAACCATAAAAAAGAATGTATGCATTTCAATTCCCGAGCTCACTGCGGAAGAAATTAAAAAAGAGCGGAAAAGAATGGGATTAAGTCAGTTTTCTTTCAGTGTAAAATATGGAATCCCTATCAACACTCTACGTGCATGGGAACAGGGAACGCGCGTGCCACGCCCTAAATACAGGGCATTGCTACAAAAATTACTTTGTCCTTAATTTATAGGTTATGGCTCAAAAACCCCTCTAGGTGAACTAGAGGGGTTTTTTATTCAGTAGCACTGCGACCCTACCCCCTACCCTTTGTTGCACCCATCTGGAATAGGCCATGATTGCTCTGGATGCTTGGTACTTAATTCGGTCGGGAGATCGAATTCTTCCCCCAACAGTCGCTCGATGGTCGCAACATCAACAAGGTATGCATCCAACATGTTCGCTTTTGCCAAGTCGGAATTCGGCACAATCCAGGCGATGGCATCATCGCTTGCGATGACGACTTTCCAGAAGTAGTCCGCCGTTACCACACCGTGTGATTCCAGAAAATAGTCGTCGTGCGGATTGAAACCCCATATCACGCCACCCACGACGTGTAGGTCTTTAATGTCGCGATAGCACTCAATGATTTCCTCGGTGTGGAGCCACGCCCCGCGATTCATGGAAGCTGCTTGCGGGAGTATGTTGGTCATGAAATTGCTCTGCCGTATCCCGATAGCAGACCCGTCGAGATGGTTCGCTGGGACAAGATGTCCCCGGTCGTAACTTACCCCCGGAGCACGGTATGTAGCCGCACTCTCTTGCTGACATTCTCCGGGTACATCGGAATCGAGAAGAAACTTTGCAACACGTGGTAATGTCCCCGTGTCTTTCGTAGCGGTATATTCGAAACGAAATGCACCCCGTTTCATGCAATCAAGCCACACCGTGAACCCCTCATAATGAACTTCCAGTATTTTCCCCGGAATCAGCTCACGGATGTCTGCCGCGTTTACCAGATTTGTCGCACCTGTCGCGATTAGGAGTATCAAGGCGTGCCACATACTGTTTTGCGAGCGGAATATGAGCGAGTATTGTGTTGACATAAAAATCTCTAAAGAGGGACGGACAATGCGCACCGCACTTTTTATCATCATAGCCCTCGCGATACCATCCATCTCATTTGCGCATGGAGGTCGAACGAATGCGGAAGGATGTCATAATGATCGCAAAAACGGCGGGTATCACTGCCACAATGCAAAGACGTCCGCGCCGTCGCCACAAAGACAGTCGAATGAGCCGACGTCACCAAGTGCAAGCGCGAAAGCTAGGGCGGCGCAACCTCCGAACAAAGAAGGCATTCCCGTGGACATCGACGTGGTGAAGAAAAGTAAGAGCGGTATTTGTCACGCCCCTGAAACAACCTATTATTCACGTACCACCAACTTCAGCCCCTACACCACGCTGGATGAGTGCATTGCGAGTGGGGGTCGTTTGCCTGCAAGGTGAAGATGTGAAAATTCCGCTATATTTTTCCTCTCGCAGTTGTAGAATTTGGTCGATCAAAAATCTTGGGGTGTCGTATGACCGAACAAACGAAACGTGCGGAACTGTGGAATGAAGTTGAAATGATAGGCGCACAGTGGCAAGCGTCCCTCCAAACAGATTATCCGCTGATACCGCTTACCGCACTTCTTCCCCTGTGGAACAGTGCGGTAACGACAGGTATGAATATATTCGATCGTATGCGCCTTGAATCACAAGGGCACGAAGTTTTGCTGCTCAAAACCGAAGTGCAAAGACTCAGGCGCGAACTTGCGCGTGTGACTGGTGAGGTAAGATTTCCTGAAGGCATTGATCGTCGGCGCGCCAGTTAACTAAACCATCACCACAATTCTCACCCTCTGTCGTAAAATGTGCGCCTGCTCACCCTACCAAAGGGAGGACGTATGCACGCTGAAAGCTCCAAACGGGTCGGCATTTGGATTCGTGTCTCGACCGAAGATCAAGTAAGAGGGGAATCACCCGAGCACCACGAACGCCGCGCTCGCCACTACGCCGAAGCGAAAGGCTGGGACGTGATCGAGGTGTACCGTCTTGACGCCATTTCGGGAAAGACTGTCAAAGAAACCGCCGAAGCCAAGCGCATGCTGGGTGACATCAAGAAGGGCCACATCACCGGCATCATCTTTTCGAAGCTCGCTCGCCTTGCCCGTAACACCCGAGAACTCCTCGAATTCGCGGAAGAGTTCCGCACGTACAATGCTGACCTCATATCGCTCGGGGAATCCATCGACACCTCAACCCCAGCAGGCCGCCTCTTCTATACGATGATTGCCGCCATGGCGCAGTGGGAACGTGAGGAAATCGCGCAGCGGGTTGCCGCATCGGTCCCTATCCGCGCCAAGATGGGGAAGCCGCTCGGTGGCCAAGCACCTTTCGGCTATCAGTGGAAAGATCGAAAGCTTATTCCTGACCTCAAGGAAGCACCGGTACGAAAGCTCATGTACGAACTCTTTCGGGAATACCGCCGCAAGAAAACCGTGGCACGGCTCCTCAATGAACGTGGCTACCGCACCCGGAACGGCTCACTGTTTTCCGACACGACGGTAGACCGCCTTTTGCGCGACCCAACCGCCAAGGGCATCCGTCGCGCAAACTACACCCAAACAAAGAACAACAAAAAGACATGGGAACGGAAGCCTGAAAGTGAATGGGTGCTCCTTGAAGTAGAAGCCATCGTCCCCGAAGAACTCTGGAACGAATGCAATGCCATCTTGGACGGTCAAAGGGCGAAAGGGAAGCGCCTAGCGAGGCAAACCGTCCACCTCTTTGCTGGGCTTACCCACTGCGGCTGTGGCCAAAAAATGTATGTGCCGTCCAACACTCCGAAATACGTCTGTTACGCCTGCCGCAACAAAATCCCGGTTGTTGACTTGGAGGGGGTATTCCACGAACAGATCAAAAACTTCTTCTTTTCACCCCATGAAATCGCCGCGCACTTGAGCAAGGCACACGCCGCCATTCATGAAAAAGAAGAACTCCTCACGGTGCTCCACAAGGAACAAAAGAAGCTTGCTGCCGAAGTAGACAAGCTCTATGACCTCTACCAATCAAGCGCAATTGACAAGGCAGGCTTCGGAGCAAAATACCACCCAATGGCCTTGCGGCAACGGCAACTCGAAGAGGAACTTCCTCAGGTACAAGCGGAACTGGATGTCCTCAAAATCTCCCACCTCTCGCAGGAGGAAATCGTCACCAGCGCCCGTGATCTCTATACCCGTTGGCCAACGCTTCCTAACGAAGAAAAGCGCCAAATCGTGGAGGCCATTACTGAGCGGATCATTGTTCACGTCGGCGAAGTAGAAATCCACCTCTTCTATGCACCACCTGCTTCTGTGACTTCCACCGAGACCCCCTTCACCCCTGAAACGCCGGACACTCCCCCTACCCTCTTAGACGGTGGCGGAATGGCAACGAAACCTCATAGACGCGTTGCCTTCTTGCCATACGTCCGCGTGTGCCTTAAAGCATTGAAACCAAAGGAAACCGAAATTATGCCCCAAACTTTGGGCGAGCATATTCACAAGCGACGTAAGGAAATGAAGCTCAACCAACGAGAAGCCGGGAAGCTCCTCGGGGTCAGTTCTGCCACGGTACTAAATTGGGAGAAGACGAAAACTGAACCACCGATTGCGTCCATGCCCGCCATCTTCCGCTTCTTAGGCTACGACCCCTTTCCGAAGCCGGAGAGCCTTCCTGAACGCCTGCTCGCCAAACGGCGCGCGATGGGCTGGTCCCTCAAGGAAGCAGCACGGCACCTTGGTGTCGACGAGGGGACGTGGCGGGTTTGGGAGAGTGGTGAGACGGTACCGAGGGGGCGGTGGCGGGAATTGATGAATGGGTTTTTGGGAGTAGATATTTTCTAGTTTCGATCCGTCCACGAATACATTCTATTGAGATGAGATTTTACGATAGCGTCCTGAGGTAGATATAAAGCGCTTAACGACCATTATTATGAAGATGCTTAAAAGAATGAGTGTTGCAACGGGCCAACCTGCGAACCCCATCATCTCCAAACCGAGAAAATGAGCCAACTTACCAACACAACCGATTGCAAACGCGACAAGCGCAAGTGCTAATATGGGATCACCAATTCGGTGTGCAAAGTCTTTCCGAATTTCAAATTTAACATCTAATAGCCAGCGACACCCAACAGCGACAAACACCCCCGCAAGGACATAGACAGTTAGGGTGAATAGGGGAAACAAAGAGAATTCGCCAACGAAGTAATCAGTCTGAAGGTGCTGAACTAGGCTATCTAGAGCAAAGGGAAGTAGTGAAGCAACAAACAAAATCACGACCAATGAAATCAAAAATTTCCACAATCGTCCCCATATTTTTGCGTTAAAAAAATCGCCAACTTCAGACTTGAGTACGCGCCAGAATATTTCCCACCAGCCAGGGATCGAGTGCGCAAAGTGGATAGCTAGATCCACCAAACCATTAAAAATGCGAAAAATAGGACTAGATGACTCTAAGTTGTCTGATTCTCGGCGCAGCCCAGATTCTCGATACTCATGTATTGTTTTTGTAGTGATACGTACAAAAAGCCAGAAACTTGCCACAATAAAAAAGGTTAGGCGGATTACAAAAATAAAGTCCAGAAATTTAGGTGAGAGTACAGATTCAGAAAATCTAAAAATGGAATAACCAAGCGTTATGAAGGTAGAAAATACTGTTCCAACAGCAATAAATTGTGTCCATGGACTACGTGCATGTTTCGGAATACAAGAAACTCCAACAGTAGGAAGAAACAACATGCCTATCGAAAATACCAAAACTGATTGGTAAGCTGTGAGCGCATAAGCGGCAGCAAATGCTACTACTAGACTGGCAACGACCCATCTTGATTTAACGATGGCATCCTTGTTGTCGCCATCGCGCGAAGCTATTCCACAATATGCTGATATTAAAACAATGATATAGACAAGCACAAAGGGAGACCCTGAAATCTCTACTTGATTGAGTAAGGCAAGTTTAAGTAATCGATTGAAAAGTGCGTTAATTGTGGGAATACACACGTACGCTGAAAGTAATGTGCTACTGACAACAAATAGCCACGTTGTGGCTATACCACCTGACGGCAAACGAGATATCGTTGCGCTTGGTTCTTCTGCCCCAACAGTCATCTTCATCCTTGGTGAATTAAAAACACCGCCTTCTTGAGACGGTGTAATTCTGTACTTATTATTTTCGTGGTTTCTTATAGTAGTAGCTACTGATAACCTCCGCTACCAGTAACGCGATGCAAATCACATCCATGCCGAAATATACCCAAAATTGTCCTTTATAGACTACGTCATGCGGTCTCTCTCCAAAAAACATGGCGATTAGCACTGACGTGATCAATACAATAGCCACGGTACCAATTGGCAACATATTTTTGTCTATCCAGTAAAAAAGTCTAGAATTTTCCGCCATAAATTTCTCCAGTTGATTTGCAGTGGAGATGCACAAGCAAATATGCACCTCAGCCTACAAACTAACGGGCGACGTACGGGGAGGGGTTCTACCGCTTTTTCACGGACGGTTGAGTTAAGAGTAATTTCTGCTGTTGACCGACTTCAAGTCTTCGCCGACATCGCGGGTTGTGGAATTGCTCGATGTATTTGCGCGCAAACATCGGCGCGTCAGTGTGGGATAATTTCTGGGTTCGTACCTGAGAGGAGAACTTCTAACTACCATAGTAACATATTGTAATAATTTGTCAATACAAGACGCCTTTAATGGAATAGTTTGTAGAATTGCACAGCAACCACGAATACGCCAGCCCAATAGCCTACTTTCACCCCTTCTTCACTCTTGAAAGCGACCGCGCAATAACCTGCGCCACCACCGACCGCCGCTCTGCAACATCTGCGGGGGAGAGCGTTTGCCGTGTCACTTTCACCTTGTAACCCCGCACTGTTGTTTGGGTCGGCGTCATGGTATCAAGCCGATCCAAAGTAGGCAAAATGTCTTCCGGTCCCAATAGGTCAACAAGTGTTCCATTCGGAACCTCCTTCAGCTTTTTTCCGACTTTTTCGCGCCGCTTTGCATCGGGCGTAATGAAGAGAATTTTAGTAAACCCTGAAGCCAGACATTTTTGGATATTCTCGACTTCGTGATCGACGTTCGTGGTGATTGAAATTTCACAAGCAATCACCAACGATTCTTTGCGGAGCACCACGTCAACCTGGCCATTCGGCACCTGTTCTTCAATGATTGCGCGAAACCCCCGCTCCTCACCTAATCGCTTCACCAGATGTTGAAGGTACTTATGTTCCTGCCCGCCCCGGCCAAGGGGTGACGGTTCCGGTGGGGGAATGGGGTGTGCCCGGAGAGTTGGTGGAGATGGTGGTAGAACAGGAGGAGTGATTTCGCGTTTACGGGTGGCAAGTGCTTTTTCCTTTTGCGTCGCCTCTCGTTTTTCTTCTGCAACTGTTACCGCACCAACCACCGCCGCTTCCTGCGGCTCCTGTGCTGTACGGAACCCTTCTTCGAGTACGGCACGCGGTGTCGCAAACATCTCTCGTGAATGTGCAATAACGGATGCGCTCCGTGCTCGTGCCACATCTTGTTCAATATGCGTCGCGGGGAACGTGTGCAGATTAAAGTCGTTCTCCGCACGCCCCATTCGGACCACCGCCTCCCCCCGCGACAGGTTCTGCACATCCTCTGCATCAAAGGAAGCAAACCCGCGTGCAAGGGTCGCCACATCAGCGTAATCAACCCGAAACACGATGCGCGTATGCGCATTGCCAAGGACCGCACTCTTCACAGGAGAATCATCAAGCTGTGCAAGCGTCTGATGCGCCAAGGTAAGCCCCAATGCATATTTCCGTGAGTCGGTAAGGAGGGATGACATTGAAGGCGTGACGAAGTGCTGAAATTCATCAAGGTAAAGAAAATACGGACTGCGCGAGTCTTTAGCTACCTGTTGTCGGAGGAGCGCCGACTGGTGGAATTTGCTCACGAGTAAGCTTCCCAGAAGGTGCGCGTTCTCTTCACCGATGATGCCATGAGAAAGTTTAACCAAGAGCACCTTGCGCACGTTCATGATTTTTGAAATATCGAGCGTGCCACCCTTCTGCCCCACAATGTTACGGATGAGCTTGGCGCGAAGGAATGCGTTCAATCTGGTGAGGATCGGCCCAATGGAGCGGGAACCGATGAGCGGGTATTCCTTGTGCCAGAAGAAACGGATTTCCTCATCAGCAATCTCGGCGAGAAACCGCTTCCGAAACATGTCATCAAGGAGAAAACGCCGCAGATCGAGAAGCGTTCCGCCCTGCTTACCTTCGAGCATGGCAAGCACCGCATTCCCCAACACTGCGCTCATAGTGTCGCCCCAGCTTGTCGCTAAGCGTTTGAAGATGCCCACCATGTCGGATGCAATGAGGTTCTTTTCAATTTCACTGGTTGCAGACAGTACATTGAATCCCATGGGCCACGCTTCATCACCGGGATCAAATACCACCACGTCGTGAGTACGTTCCTCGGGAACACGCGCAAGAATTTCTTCGATCAAGTCTCCATGGGGGTCAAAGACAGCGACACCTTCACCCTTTGCAATATCCTGCTCGATGAGGTTGAGGAGAAGCGTAGATTTCCCGGTACCCGAAGCACCAATCACATGTACATGTTGGAGCCGGTCACTAGTCCCCAGTGTCGCCGGCGTGCAAATACCCCGGTGTATATTTTCTCCCAGAATCAAATGATGACCGAGCGCTACCTCGGGAAGTGCTTTGGTGGATTTACGTTCACGGTGAAGCGCTTCATGGAGAACGGATGCGTCAGGGAAGTGCACCAACCCGGAGAGTTCTGGAAGGGAAAGAATCATTCCCGTGCGGTAGCTCTCGCGTGCAAGGAGCGCTTGCGTATGCAGTTCGTCGGGGTATGCGTCATTGTCGAGCGGTATGAGTTCATTGCTGCCCGAGCGTGCGAATTGAAGAAAGAAGCTTCCGAGAGAACGCGCAATACTCCATGCCCGTTCTGGTGCCATTCCTTGTGCTGCAATACGAATCACTACCGCAAAGAGCGGCGTTTCCGTTTTCTCGCGCGTGAGCTTCACAAATTCTGGCGCGTCGGCAAAAATGCACCCGCCTTTGCCGTCATTCACCGCATCTCTGGCACTTTCTGCCCATGGGTTCCTGACCCGCGCGAAGAGTATTTGAACGCAGCCCAACTCGTCTGCACCCATCTGCCCGAGCGCTCCAACGAGGGGAATGTATGGATCAATGGTGAAGGAATTGACGGCTTGAAGCGGCAGAAAGAATTCGTGGGACAGGCCGAAGTCAATAACGGCGCCCTCTTCTCTGATATCCCACGCGTCCACCAAAATATCGGATTCTTCGGTAACGACCGCATCGGGGACATATCCACGGATGGTTTCAATGACGTGGGTCGTGTCAGATGCGGCGCAGGTAATTTGAAACACCACAGATTTGTACCGACCTACAATTTCAAAGCAAAGAGGTTGAAGCGCGGTCGAGAGTGTAAGCAGAAGCTTTTGTGCAACCTCGACCTGTGCCGCGAAATCCGCCGGTACCCGTATCGTAAGTGTTGCACGCTCACTGGACGGGGGAGCGGGGAATGGCAGCATTTCCTCGAAGGGTGGAGCGGGAAGAGCTGGAAAGGGATGATTGCCGCTCTTCCAAATATTCTTTGTCACCAACGCGAGCGAGGAAAGAAATGTTGGCCGTTTCCCGTCGTCACACACGCCGTCATTACCTTGCGAAGGAAGCAAAAAGATTGGTCGGTAGGGCGGCTCAAGGGATACCGGGTAATCGGAAAGGGACCACCCACGTCCCCGCAATTCCCATGCGTAGAAGCTTTCGGTAATGCGCTCTGCAAGGGGGCGTGTCACGAGAGACTCACGAAGCGCTACGTACGCCCGAAGAAATCACGCATGATCGGCTTCCGGTCAAGGTCGGACAGTGCCCGTATGCCCTGCGCATTCACCACGGCATCCAGCGTTTCGAGCACCGCCGCGTGGGTTACCGACTGAAACATGCCTGTGGTATCAAATTTGTAGTAGGTAAGAGGCTTCAGTACAGAGCGGAGGAAAAAACCAATAACGGGAATACGCGCCAAGAGTGCAAAGAATCCTTTTTCCCGTTCTCCCAGCCACCACGAAACAAAGAAGCCGTTGCCGAACGGTGCGGCACAGATATGAAACACCAACGCTTCTCGCCTTATTTGCAGATACTCGCGTTTCGCGGACAGAATACTGCCCTCGAAAAGATTCACACGCTCAATCTTGATATGTTCAAGATGGTGGGCACCCAAGATTTGCTCAACAGAATCATAGAAGCTCTTCGACGAATGCTTCATCCCCTGGACCATAGTGTTCCAATGCGAAAGGATGGTTTCCGGTACGACCTTTCCCATGATGTTCTCCCCTCATGATCGTTTGCGAAGCTTTGCATTAGACTCCCTCATGCCATATCCCTCAAGATGCTTCTTGGTTTTGGGGATGGAGCGTTGTCGCACTGAACGGCCTCCCCGGCGCACCGTCGATCATGAGCTTCACGTAGATGTCGTGGTTGGGAAGGCTCGACAAGTCTTCAGGGGAAAACACCGGACTAAATTCACGCGCAAGAATGCGTGCATCCTCCGGCCCCACACGGAAGGTGATGATGGTACCGACATTCCCGAGCACCGCATGCCGCACGTCCTCGGTGAGCTGGTGGAGGTGTTGGTTGGCAAGCACGAACCCCAGAGCGTACTTCCGCAGTTCAGAAACCGCATTCGTCACGGAAAGCGTGGTGAAGGTTTGAAACTCATCGAGATACACAAAAAAGTTGCGACGTTCTCGTTCGGGAATCTCACTCCGGGACCACCCAGCAAGACTGAGCGTGGTAACGAGTAAGGCTCCCAACAAATTCGCACTGTCGTCCCCCAACCGCCCTTTGGCGAGATTAACGATGAGGATTTTTCCCGTATCCATGATGTGGCGGAAGTGGAGGTCAACCGGTGGTTCCGTGAATATTCGATGGAGTCGGGGGTCGGCCAAGAAGGCACCGATTTTGTTCTGAATGGGGGAGATCATCTCCTGCCGGTAGCGCGGATTGTAGTGCGGAAATTCCTCTTCCCAGAATTTCCGCACCTGTACATTCTCCACGTGTTTGAGCACGTCCCTCTGGAATTTGGCATCAGATACCATGCGGAGCACATCGGGGAGCGTCGCGTTGCCATACTCGATCAAGGCATAGAGCGTGTTCCGAAATATGTGCTCCATACGCACTCCCCACGCATCGTCAAACAGCTTCTTGAATGCCTCAAGAAGGCCTGACACTGCAAGTGGTACTTTGTCTTTTCGCACACGCCGTAGTGGGTTGTATCCGTACGGCTGAGTGATGTCCGCAGCATCAAGGTAGATGAGGTCACCTCGGCGCACACCCATCGCATACGCTACCAGCCGCTCTGCCAAATCACCGTGGGGGTCAATGACACACAGACCGTGCCCGTGCCGTATATCCTGACGCGCCAGCGTTTCCAGAAGTGTCGATTTTCCGGTACCGGTCTTGCCAATGGCGTACAGGTGAAAAAGCCGGTCGCGCTCTTTGATACCGAACCGCAGCTTCTTCCGTCCGTTGGTTACTCCGAAATACGAGATGGGTACATGCTTCTTCATGAAAGAAAGCATACCTAGTACACAGGGGAATACACGGCACGGAAGCCATGTCCTTACAGACACTTTTCGCGTCGTGCGGAAAGATTGCACTTCATGAATTACGACCTGCCTGATTGAACAAATAGTAGCGTGTCCACGCGGCACATTCCCACGTCGTGCCGGCGCTCACCCGTTGGGCGATGATGAAGTAGGAAACCGCATTTCTCTCGTTGTCACTTTGGAGCACCGAATCCCCGGTGTTCCTGGCGTGACAAGGAGACAGATATGAAAGCGGAACGTTCTTTTGAGCGGGGAGATGTACATGCCCGCATAACCGATGAAATCATCAAGGCCATTGAAGCGAGCGGGGAAGAGTATGTTATGCCGTGGCACCAACGTGCCGGAGGCATGCCACGGAATGCACTCACCCACAACCATTACCACGGGGTTAATACCCTCGCATTATGGGTTACGTGCCAACTGCGCGGTTACACATCACCCTACTTTGCCACCTACCGTCAGTGGAGCGAACTCGGCGCTCAGGTCAGGCGGGGAGAAAAAGCCTCACCCATCATCTACTTCAAACAGAGGGAAGCAGAAGGTGAAGACGAGCCACATAATGACAACACCCCCAAGCTTCCTCCCATTATGCGCAGCTCCTCCGTATTCAATGCGGAACAAGTAGACGGCTGGCAGAAGGCAGAGGAACTGCCAGAAGACCGCACACAGCAATTGGAGACCGTAGATACGTTCATCTCGTCGCTTGGTGCGGAAGTGCTCTATGGCGGTGACATCGCGGCTTACAGCAGAGCTTTTGACCGTATCAGTATGCCGGAGCGTCGGCAATTCGTGGGCACGGAAACAAGCTCGGCAACTGAGTCCTTCTACTCGGTGCTGCTCCATGAACATGTGCATTGGTCGGGACACCCCAAGCGCTTGAACCGTGATCTTTCGGGTCGCTTCGGTACCTTTGCCTATGCCATGGAAGAGTTGGTGGCAGAGCTCGGCGCGGCATTTCTTTGTGCTGATCTTGGCATCTATCTGCATCCACGGCGTGACCATGCGTTCTACGTGAGAAGCTGGCTTACGGTGCTCCACCAAGAGAAGACGGCAATCTTTACCGCATCAAGTGCAGCTCAGGTCGCTTGTCGATATCTGAAGGAGGTTGCGTTGGAAAAGAGTAGTGCGGATCAGTGCGCATAGGAAGTTGTAGAACCCGGTCGGAAGGCCGGGTTTTTTGTGTTCGCGTTTTTCGGGAACAATGCAGTGTGTCCACATGGCGCATTCTCACGTCGTGTTTGACGCGAGCAACTCGTATTATTTCAATAAAGAACCATTCTGTATGAGGAACGGAAGTATCTTGTTTTTAATTATGGGGGAAAGCGTTTCCCAATCATCTGTTGGTGAGAACCACTTGAGTTCCTGTATCTCAGAAGAAGCTACAAGAGTTCCTGACAACTCCCCGCTATATAGTTCAATCTCTACAATCCTTTCTGTTTTGCCAGCCGCAAAATCTGAGAAATTACCCAAGTAACGGAGAGAACTGGTTTCCAAATGAGCCCCTCCGCCAAGCTCTTCGACGATCTGCCGCATCAGATTTTCAACCGGTGATTCCCCTGTTTTTTTCAAACCGCCTGGAAGAATCAGGGGGTCAAATGCGAATGGACGGCACAAAAGTAATCTGTTGTTTCTTATGTGTGCAAGTCCTATTTTGTACATGTACTGCATAATTATTTGGAAGTTATTGCGGGTGTTAACAATATTTTATAAATATCCTGTACGCTTATTCCTAACGCAGCACTCACAATCTCGAAGACTATAATAATCCCTATAATAATCGGAAATATTCCTTTGCTTATCCAAGGAGGGAAAAAAGATTTTCGTTTCTTTATAAGAATGAGCGAGGATGCAAACAAGCTCACGGTTAGGACTGATAATGCACTAACGATTGCCGATCTCTTAATGGTCAAATCAATTGTTGGTACAAGGAACAGTATACAAAAGCTGCTGAAAAAACAGAAATATGTCGCTATGCGATACCAGCGTGAATGAAACACAAATCTAAAATATTTGGATGAGGGCAAGAGGTGAACATACTCCGGCTCTAGGTATTTTTGTTTTTGGATTGATAAGGCTGACTCAATTCTGTAAGTCACGATGGCTGGATCGAAAGCCTTATGTAGTTTGGCGTACATACTTGTAATCCAGAACTGACCGCGGATTGTCTCTGCTCCATCGGGCTCTTTCCATCCATTCTCATACCGTAGAGTGTTAACTTTACGAACAGCGTCGGCTATGACATGTTCATATGGCTCAGTTCCAAGCAGAAGAAGGCTTGGCACGATCCACAGTACTTTTGAATGCTCCCATTTTGTCCCTGGCACATTTTCAATTTCCACACCCCAATCCAAGTCTGAACTTAAAAAGTCGATCAGATTTTTTACTGCACTATCGTCAATCTCATATTTGTTATTTACTAGAGCATGAACAGCTTGTGCGGTTGCAACTTTGCTTTGTTGACCAGAGACAAATCCCCATAGCCCCTTCCCGTCCCTTTTGGAAAGCAGCCAAGAAATGCCCTTTGCACGACTCTCTTTCGTGAGTGTGCCGAGGCGATTCAATACCAGCAAAGAAAGTACCGACGGGAAGAGTGAGGACTGTCCGTCCTTGGAGTGGTGCCCCCAGCCACCATCATCATTTTGCGCGCCCAAAAGCCATTCAGTGTATCGCTTTACCTCCCCTGGATAATCAACTATTGGGTTTGGGAAATTCCATAGCGCAAATTGGACATAGCGAGTTCTTGGATATTTTTCAAGTTGTTCTAGTAGTTGCCGCCAAATGAATTCAAACCCCTTCAAAATCTGGTCAGAGTAATGAGTACCGCATAGGTGGTTTGCCTCTACGAGAATAAATATTGATTCAGCCGTATTTACCACTGACGAAGCTTGCTTTGGGCTAAGTCCCCACCCTCCGTCCAAATTTTGATGAGTGACTAGCCAATCTGCTGCTTCGGTAAGTTGCCGAAAATATCCCACGATGAAATCTTCCCCATTACGCTAGTAGCATTGAGCATTTTATGACAGAGCAAAATTATAGTCCCCGATTCTTTATTGATAATTTGCAGGTGCCTTTTCCTGTGCCTTTTCAGATTGAACACCATTGTCACACCTTATTTTCATGAATTATGACCCGCCTGTTTGAGTGATTAGCAGCGTGTCCACGCGGCACATTCTCGCGTCGTGTTTTCGGGCTATATAAAGATAATTATGTATATCGGGTTTGTTCTTTACATAAAGGAGCTCGATATGACATTTCACCACCTATCACACCTTGACCTTCTGTCCCTTCTTGTAGGTTCGAAGAAAGCACAGAAGCTGTACCAAGGCTCACTCACCACCCTTCTTTATGCAGAGGAAGGAAGCAAAAACTACGTACCGAAACTTGCGGTGGCCCGGGAACTCGTCCGTCTCTCGCTTGAAGAAAAGCTTTACGGTGAAGACGTTTTTTCTTCACCGTACACCGTTAAGGAGTATCTCAAGGTATTGCTCCACGGACGAGAACATGAGGTCTTTGTTGTTCTTTTCCTTACTACGCAACATCATCTCATTCTTGCCGAGGAACTCTTTCGCGGCACCCTCGCGGGTGCATCCGTCCATCCGCGCGAAGTGGTAAAGCGGGCACTTGCGCTTAACGCCGCCAGTGTCATCTTTGCCCATAACCATCCTTCAGGGGTTGCAGAACCAAGTGCCGCAGACACGGCACTTACGATGAGGCTCAAGGATGCACTTGCTCTCGTCGAAGTGAGCGTGCTCGATCACTTTGTGGTGACGGGGAGCGCGGTGGTGAGTATGGCGGAGCGAGGATTGATGTGAGGGAAAAAGTAGAGAAGCACACCCCCGCCTGATGGCGGGGTTTTTGTTGGCTAATTTATGAGTCACTGTGTCGATCACTACGTGTGGTGCGTAATATTTGTGCCATATTTAGCGCTACGCAGTTGGGTAACGCGTCTATAATACCCCCTGTCGTTTGGTGCCATTTGAAATATCGGTGCCTTTTTAAAAATCAAGATAATCACTGCGGCACAGCGTCACATAAATGAGGCCCGGGCATGCAGGCTATTTTTGACTCAAAGGGAGTGAGCGTTTAGATGATTACATCCGACGATCTCGCCAGACTAAAAATCAGACACATCATTTTCCATGACGTACCAAACAATTCTAAGGGCGGTACGAACATACCAACCCTGGCCGATGCCGAAACGGAGATTGATTCGTCGCGGGCTGGTATGTTGAAGGATCGACTAACGCGGGCGCTAGGGTCTAAATCTGCCTACGAGACTGAATTTCTTCCTGAGACCAGCTCGCCGGTTCCCGATGAAGTGGGGAAGTTCACAGCTAAGTCTCATTCGATCAAGCACTTCGTTGATATGTCACAACGGCTGGCGCAATACTTGTTTGACCAACAGGGCGGTCAGATGTCTCCAGGATTGTTATGTGTCATTGATATCGCCAGCGCCGGCCGTGCCAGCCTAGCTATTTTAAAGTTGGAGCGCGAGCAAGGTGCCGACCTTGAGCTGCGCACAATTGATGGTAGACGGAGGTTTGAGATGTCCGTGCTCGACAACCTTGTGTTTACCGATGGCACGCGTCTTTTTAAATCCGCGCTGTTTATTAGAACTGGCGAGAACACGTTCCGCGCTGCGGCGTGTGACAGCCAGCGCTCAGTAACCAGAAGCACGGATGTAGCACGATTCTGGATGCGGTTTTTGGGATGCCGTGCCACAGAAGAACCGCGTATCGCAACGCAGAAGTGGTTTGATGCGACTGTTAATTTCGTTAACAGTTACATTACTGATCCGGTGGAGAAAAATGATGTGTACGAGCATCTCCTGTCGGAGCTGAAATCCAAGAAGACAAAAATTATACCCAAGAAATTTATAGAGGATTACATCCCGGACAGTTACCAAAAGCTGTACTCGGACTTCCTTGCCGATAACCGAGTTTCGCTGCAAGGGTTCGAGAAAGATACCTCAGATATTCAAAGCAAGCTTCGTCGAAAGTCGCTCTACACGATTAAGGGCGTGACAGTAACTGTGCCTGTTGACGAGGAACATCTGGTCGACATCGAAACTGACCAAATAGTTGTGCATGATCAACTACAAAACATTGTGCATAAATGACCGATTTGGAAACCGCCCGGAAGCGCTGGCTTCAAGAGAGGCCCAAGTATGAGCAATTCGGCAAAGAACTTGAAAAGCGGCTACGTACTGAATTGCGTCAAGCGGGCATCTGGGCTGATGTAACCAGCCGTGCGAAGGAAATGGATGGTTTCATTCGCAAGTTGATCAAGAAGCCGAGTCATAATTATGAATCGGTGAGCGATAAGTCCGGCATTCGTGTGATTCTTCGGTACAAGAATGAAGTCGACGCGGTTTTGGCGTTAGCCGAAAAGTCGTTTAAGTGCGGGCAGCCAGAGCAGAAGGCTGATACGCTGAAACTGGATCAAGTCGGATATCTGAGTGTACATGTCGATGTGAAACTGTGTGCGGACGACCCGCTGGTGGCCACTTATCCGCCGCAAAAGTTTCAAGCTGAACTTCAAGTGCGAACCCTTGCCCAACATTTGTGGTCTGAGATGTCACATGACACCTACTACAAGAATGACGATACCCTTAATCCGTTGCCGAATTCGATAAAGCGTCGAATTTTCCTTCTTGCAGGAGTAGTCGAGGTAGCCGATAGTGAATTTACTAGGCTAAATATGGAAACGCCTACAACCCCAGAACTTGATTTGCTGAAGTCGCTAGAGCGGCATTACTACAAACTCACGACGCGACGCGGTGATCCAGAAATATCACTTGCGTTGATCCATTTACTTATGCCGCTGTATGAAAAAGAGTCGCGACAGATCGTGTCCCATCTTGATCATTTTTACGCTGAACACGAAGACGTGATTCGCGAAGTTTACGAGGAGGCCGAGGGCACGCCCAACCGAAGTGCTTATCTTTATCAACCTGAAGCACTGATGATTTATGATCGACTGTGTGCGGACACCGCTGTGATTCGGAAAGTGTGGAGTGCGCATTATCCCGAACGCGAACTAGAACGCATTGCCAATGCGTTCGGAATATCGTTTGACTAGCGCGGAACGTAGCAGTGTACATACTGTGATGTAATATTTTATACCTTGACTGATGTCTTCAACGATCCGAAAATATACTTTCAATTGAGGAATTATGTCGTGTAGGCACACTTCACCCCCTTTAGTACTTATCCCACAATCAATACACTTACTTGATGCAATTCACCGAAGAAGCAATCAACGAGTTTATAGAAATCTACGAGCGCAATTTCGACGAGCGAATCTCCCGTGAAGATGCTGTGCTCATGGCACGCCGTTTAGTTAACATGTATCGGTTGTTCCTACGCCCTCTTCCCCCTGATGTTCATGCCGATGAATTGATGGAAGTAACGTTACATGATTGCGAGCCAGAAGCATCTTAATATTCTGGATCGCCGTCATTGTTTCTGGGTCGCGGGATTCGATGAGTGTTCGAACGTCGTTAAGCTTGGCTCACATAAAACAGTTAGCCTCGGATGCGTGGAGCATTCGGGGCTTACTGTTTTACTGAACATCCGGGAATCGAACGCCGGAGCGTTGTCGCGCAACCTTGCGAGGCCGCGAGGCGGTGCCCAGACCGAGGTGAGTGACGACGAACTGAGAGTCGCGGGAGATTCCCGGTAGGGTCACAGAGTGTAATCTGCTTAGACTTTGACTATCTATTTTGGTCAAATTCTGGTGCGAGCTATGAAAGTGGGTTGGGTCTACACAGTTGATTGTTGCAACAGCGTTTTTGGTGTAAAATAGCAAGTAAGATTATTAACGTTGTTAGCTTTATATTATTTATGGTTTTTGGCTTTAATTTTGAACGTGCTCCGCAATCTCCGCAAAATCCCCCTGCGTCACCCGAGGCTTCACCTGTGGAGGCAGAAACGCCCGTCTTGGAGGGAATGGAACACCCAAACGAGCTCGACTTCAAGACTCTTCAGGGAGGCGACAAGGTTTTTGTAAAGACGGAGAGCGGCAGTCGTTATTTATTTGAAAGTTTGAAAGATGAGCCGGGGAAGGTGGTGGTGTACAGAAAGACAAACAATGAAGAAACATGGGGTGTTCCGCGTTCGTTGTATAGCGAAGGAATATTTGTAGCAAAAAAAGGTGCGAAATTCACGTTTATGATGGGTGGAAATGGAGAACTTGTACCCGTAACCACTTCATCGGTTTCGGATATTGAAATACATCGCGGTGCCGGAATGCAATAATTTCAAAATTTCTCATGTACGGCAGTTTTGGAGCGCATGGTATAATAGCCCTATGCGCAAAGTAGCTATTTTTGATATTGACGGGACCATCTTTCGGTCGAGTTTGTTGATCGAACTCGTTGAGGTTCTCATCGAGCGGGGGACGTTTCCTCTTTCGGTGCGGGTCGAATATCATGAGGAGAAAGTACAGTGGCTCGATCGTAAAGGGGATTACGAGGAGTATATTATGGCAGTGGTAAAAGTGTTCCTGAAGCATATCAAAGGCGTGCACTTTGGCGAATTTACAACTGCCGCAAAGATTGTGGTGGATCGTTATCGCAATCGCACGTATCGCTTTACTGAGGATCTTATCCAAGAGCTAAAGAAAAAAGATTACTACCTTCTTGCGGTCTCGCAGTCACCGAAGGGCATTCTTGACTTGTTTTGTCAGGAGCTCGGTTTCGACAAAGTGTATGGGAGATTTTATGAATTGGGTCCGACAGACTGTTTTACGGGTCGTATTGAAGATGAGCATATCATTGCCAACAAAGCTGCCGTAGTGCGTCGTGCGGTCGAAAAAGAAGGGCTGACGCTCGAGGGGTCGGTCGGGGTGGGGGACACAGAGGGTGACGTTGCGTTTCTTGAGCTTGTTGAGCGCCCCATTTGCTTCAATCCAAATATGAAGTTGTGGAAGCATGCAAAACGAAACGGATGGGAAGTGTTTGTCGAGCGCAAAGACGTGGTATACGAGCTCAATAAGAAGTAGACTGATTTCGAAAAGGTTGCGGAGATGGAGAACTCTGTGGTATGGTGAAAAGAGGCAGGCACATTTCATTTGAATAGGTTTTTATGGAAAACCTATTCATGCGTTTATTGAGGGCACTAGGACATGGAATTCGTGCATGTTGGGTGCCTCAGGAATACCCTGAAGAACTTGGGATCGAGAACAAAAAGAGTACCACAGCTTCAAGTGTCCCAGAGCCACCCCCGTGGACTCCGAAAAAATAGAATGACCCCTCCCTTCCCGCGAGATTGTACCTTGCGGGACTTTTATATAAAAAAAAGAACGCCAAGTGAGGCGCTCTGAGCTGGCAGGGGTATTTTCTAGCTGTCCTTTGATGAATGGTCAGCGTATGTCCATTTTGGTGGTTGTTTTGCTGTATTCGTTGTTGCCGAATCAGGAATAATCTCACCAACTTTTTCTCGCGGTACCTGCCTTCGTTCTGGGAAGAGATTGTTAATCTCTTCGATACTTTTCGGTTCTGGTAGGACTCCATCATTCAAGACTCCGTGTATTTCCCTTATAGCTTTGTCGTGAGCACTCAGCTTTATTCGTGGAACATTTTCGAAATTTGCCATGATGAGACCCTTTTCTTGAGGACATGATAATAAGTGTAGCAGTGAAGCAAAAAATGTCAATATTTTTATTTTTTGCACTGAGACGAATTGCATGTATAATGAGAGGAAACAATACCTTTCATGACCACGCACAACATGTACCAAAATGCGATCTTCTGGATCGAAGTTGAAAAAATAAAACCAAATCCGTTTCAACCACGCAAGGAGTTTGATGATTCAAAACTTCGAGATCTGGCGGACTCTATAAAGCAGTACGGTATCTTGCAACCTTTGGTGGTGACACGCCGTGAGATTGAAAAACCTGAAGGGGGACTTGCTGTGGAATACGAACTCATCGCGGGGGAGCGCCGTTTGCGTGCGTCAAAACTCGCCATGCTTACGCAGGTTCCGGTTCTTATTCGCATTGGGTCGGAGGGGAAAGAAGAAGAGGACCGCATCAAGCTTGAGCTTGCAATCATTGAAAATTTGCAGCGTGAAGATTTGAATCCTGTTGATCGCGCAAAAGCATTCCAGCGTCTTGCCGACGAGTTTGGTTTCAAGCACGCACAAATTGCGCACAAGGTGGGCAAAAGTCGCGAATATGTTTCCAATACGCTCCGCATTCTAGCATTGCCGGAAGAGATGTTGCTTGCGCTCGCTGCGCGCCGTATCAACGAAGGGCATACACGCCCCCTTCTCATGCTTTCTGGGCGCACCGAGGAACAGCTGACGCTCTACAAAGAAATTATTTTCAAGAAGCTTAACGTACGCGAGGCGGAGCGCATTGCCCGAAGGATTGCAGTTGATAAGACACGAAAGAAGGACCCTAATTTGGATCCTGAAATTATCGAGCTTGAGCATGAGCTTACCGAGAAGCTTGGTACGCGTGTTCAGATTGAAAAACGCGAAGTCGGCGGAAAGATTGTTATCGACTTTTTCTCACGCGATGATGTGCGCAACTTTGCACAGCGTTTTCGCGCTGAAATGCAGGGGGTTAAACTGGGAGGAGAGACCCTTTCAGTACCGCTTGGGGAATCAGCAGAGGAAGCCGCGAAACCAGCTGAGCCAGGCGATCTTGCCGAAGCAGACATCAACAACGAGATGGACAAGGATGACGATATTTACAATATCAAAAATTTTGCTATTTAATGATGTATTTTGCGTTGCGTAGTTAGTAAGGGGGGCTTGACCTTGAAACGAGCGAGTTATTTTTTCCTAAAGAATTTTCTTGCAAGCATCTCAATCGGGTTGGAAGAATTTGCCTCTTCAAGTCGTGCGCGGATGTGCCTCTTTGCAAGTGTGGTTTTTGTATAATCAAGCCACTTTCTTTTCGGCGTCGCCGATTCTTTTGTCTCAATCTCTACGATGTTGCCATTTTTTAGTTTTGTATCAAGAGAGACGAGTTTATGATTGATTTTTACCCCCGCGACATGGTCGCCGATGTTTGAATGAATGGCATAGGCAAAATCGATTGCCGTTGAGTCTTCGGGCAGGTCTATTATGTCGCCTTTTGGAGTCATTACAAATACGCGATTTTTAAAGAAGTCCATTTTGAGGTGCTCGAGAAATTCTTCCGATTTAGTAACATTTTTTTGTAAATCTACAAGTTCTTTAACCCAAGCAACATTTTTCTGCAAGGTATTGTTTCCTGAGCTCCCTTCTTTGTACCCTAAATGTGAAGCGATTCCGTACTGCGCTTCTTCGTGCATTTCACGCGTACGAATTTGAATCTCAACAATCCCTCCATCCCCGCGGAAGATTGTGGTATGGAGCGAGCGATAGCCATTGGGCTTTCCAACAGCAATGTAATCTTTGATGCGTCCCGGAACTGGTCGCCAGTGTTTATGGATGATTCCGAGCGCTCGGTAGCAATCTTCAAGAGAATCCACAATAACACGGAGCGCGAGGATATCGTACACTTTGCTTGGGTCTTTTTCTTTTCGTGCCAGTTTTTTCCAAAGACTGTAGAGATTTTTGACGCGATATTCAACACGTGCTGTTTTAATGCCATTTGCGACGAGTTCTTTTTGAATGGACCGGTAAATCTTTTCGGCATATTTTTCATCGGTAACTCGTTTTGTTTTGATGATGGCGGCAGTTTCCATGTATTCTTTTGGATACGCGTACCTAAACGCCGCGTCCTCAAAGAGACTTTTCCACTTACCCATGCCGAGGCGGTCGGCAAGACGTGCGTGAACCTCAAGGGTCTCAATCGCGATACGTTTCCTCTTTTCCTCCGGAACATGTTCGAGAGTTTGTATGTTGTGGAGCCGATCAGCGAGCTTGATTAGGAGGACGCGAATGTCCGCGGACATAGCAACGAAAAATTTCCGCAAACTTTCGACGTGACGCTCAACGCCACGATATTTTAGTTTGCCAAGTTTGGTGACACCGAGAACGAGGAATAATACTTCTTTTCCAAATTCTTGCTCAATAGTTTTTTCAGGCACATTGGCATCCTCGATGGTGTCATGGAGGAGTCCTGCCGCCACTGTGATAGTGTCCATTTTGATAGTTGCCAAATTTTGCGCTACAAAAGCAACGTGGTTGAAGTAGGGTTCGCCTGAGTAACGAGTTTGCCCCTCATGCGCTTTTTCTGCAAATGCATACGCTTTTTCTATGACCGCTCGGTCTTTTGCCGTCGGTGCTTTCATGAGGGCTATAATATCGTGTGCACTTGGGTGCACAAGACTTTTGCTGCGTTTTTCTCCCATATAATCTCATACTAGATGAGTTTTGGATGAAAAGCAAACATCTCGTCTACGCAATGCGCAGACGAGATGTGGTTCTTCCTACTTAATTCAAAGAGTTTCGATGTATGCGCTCACCTTGTCTCGAAATTCAATCATCATAAATTGCGGGTGCGGTTCAAAGTCGTTGGATGTGTTAGGTTCAATGTCAAATCCTACACACAGTCCGTTTTGTTTGTATATTGGCCACAGGAACAGTTTTGAGCGATTGTGCAAACTGGAACCAAGAACGAACTCAACGTGAGACATGTTTTTGAGCAAGTCGACAATTAGTACAACATTCTCGCGATTGTTTTGGACGGGGGAGTGTTCAGTTTTTGCTACCTCGTTGTATATTTGGAGTATTGCTTCGAAAATTTCTTCATCGAATTTGTCGATAGGTATCGTGGGGAATAATTGGTCCATAACTCCTCCTCGTGACGTAGATAGTAGTACTTGCGAAATGATCCTTCTGTTGATACTTTTACCACATAGTTTAAAAATTTACAAGGTGTAGCTGTTATTGTGCTTTGTCGAGCTTGTGTGGGTTGTGCATGGGACACGTTTTGTCGCTGCAACGTTCGGGAATTGTTTTTGTGCCGAGCATCATGAGGGCGCCACAGGCTGTGCCGTCGGGTTTTGGGTACGTACAGAAATTGCCGGTTGGCTTTGCTTTGATGGCATGTTTGCAGTCGGGGTAGCCGGTACAACTATAGAAAATACCAAAGCGACCTTTGCGCTCAGTCATAAAACCTTTTTTGCAGACAGGGCAGGGGACGCCCGTGTGGTTGAGAAGTGCCGCTGCCTCATCTTTCTTGATGAATTTACATTTCGGATAACTACTGCAGGCAATGAATCTACCAAAGCGCCCGTCGCGTTCTACAAGATTTACTTTTTCACATTTTGGGCAAAGCTCACCCGTGTCTTTTGGTCCTGCAAGCTCGGTGCCATCGATCATGCGTGCACCGGTACATTCGGGATAGTTTTTGCACGAAAGAAATTTCCCTGTGCGGGCGAGTTTAATAATCATCGGACCATTACACTTTGGACACTTGTGTTTCGGGTCAGCTTCTCCAAGGGTGGTGAGTTTATCGATTTTATCTTTGGATTTTACCTCCTTGGTGAATGGGCCGTAAAATTCTTTGAGCGTCTTCACATATTCTCGTTCACCGTTTGCAATATCGTCAAGCTTATCTTCCATTTCTGCTGTAAACGAATCGCTGATGTAGTTTGCAAAATGATTTTCAAGGAAGGAGCTTACTACATCGCCAGTGTCAGTAGGTTTGAGTGTTTTTCCGTCTTTGAGGACATATCCACGATCAATAATAGTCTTGATGATAGACGCGTATGTTGAAGGGCGACCGATGCCACGCTTTTCGAGCTCCTTCACAAGTCCTGCCTCAGAGTAGCGACTTGGAGGTTCGGTGAACTTTGCCTCGTCAGAAAGAGAGAGTAATATTAAAGGCTCGCCCTCGGAAACTTTTGGAAGCTGTACGTCTTCACCGCGCGCGTCGGGGTCGGCGGCAAGCCAGCCGGGAAGGATGACACGCGAGCCAGTTACAGAGAAATCTGGCATTTCGCCGGCGCGAACATTGGCAAGAACGGTGGTTCGCGCGAGTTTAGCGTCGGTCATTTGTGAGGCGATGGTGCGTGCCCAAATGAGCTGGTAGAGTTTTCGCTCCTCGGGAGTAATGCCAAGATGGTCTTTTGAGACATCCGTCGGACGGATTGCTTCATGTGCCTCCTGAGCATTTTTGCTTTTGGTTTTAAAGACGCGCTCTTCTGCGGATGCTACGCCGTAGCGTTTGGCAATCTCCGCCAAAACCGCCGTCTGCGCGTCTTTGGAAAGGGTTGTGCTGTCGGTACGCATATAGGTAATGAAACCTTTTTCGTACAACTTTTGTGCAACCATCATGGTGCGCGAGGGGGCAAAACCAAAGCGTGAGCTTGCGGTTTGTTGCAAGGTGGAGGTGATGAATGGCGCCTTGGGTGAACGTCCAACTTCGCTTTCTTTTACTTCGCGGACAAACCATTGATTCTCGCGACCGACTTTCAAAATGTTTTTCACCACCGATTCTTCGCGCGGTTCTTTGGTGCACGAAAGTTCAAGTTCGGCATTGCCCTGTGTTTTTACGCGGGCGTTCAGCACCCAATATGCTTCGGGAATAAATGCGCGAATTTCACGTTCGCGTTCCATAATGATGCGGAGCGCAGGGGACTGTACGCGCCCCGCAGAAAGTCCGTAGCGCACTTTTTTCCAAATGAGACCCGAGAGGTCGTAACCCACCAAGCGGTCGAGCACGCGACGTGCCTCCTGCGCAATGCGCAAGTTCTCGTCAATCGTGCGCGGATGTTTGAGCGCCTCTTCAATTGCCTTCTTGGTGATTTCATGAAAGACAATGCGTTTTGGTTTTTTGAGTCCACACGCCTCTTTGATGTGCCATGCAATAGCCTCGCCTTCACGGTCGGGGTCGGTCGCCAGGAGGACTTCACTTGCTTTTTTTGCGAGGGTGTCTATTTCATGCACGACGGAATCTTTGCCTTTCGAGATTTCGTAGTGGGGGACAAAACCAGCAGGGATGTCAATCGCTTTCTTGTTGCTTTTGGGAAGGTCACGAATGTGTCCTACGCTTGCTTTTACGACGTATTCATCGCCCAAATATTTCCCAATCGTCTTCGCTTTTGAGGGCGACTCGACAATAAGGAGCTTGTATGATTTAAGAGCCATTACCCTATAGTAGTACACGAAACAATTATTTTTGCAAATATTTTAGATAATTTCAGTGTGCAAGTATCGCATAAAAAATACAAAAAACCCTCATACTGTTGCCAGTATGAGGGGGTGAAAGAGGCTACTATTTTTGAGCCCGCTCCGCTTCTATTGTGAGATAAGGTGGAATATTTTTTTCGTGTGCAATAATCGGATCAAGACGATCTCGGATTACCGACGCGAGACACAAGACGACCGTTCCGCGAAGCATGTTTCCGTAAGTCCTTGAAACGTTAGCACTGGTGAATAATTCTTTTTTGTCCGCCAGTGTGGGGTTTTCTTCAAAGGCATTAATGATTTCTTCCAGAGTTTCTTGTGACATCTTTGTGAGCTCATCGTCTACATACAGAAGATGGTCAGTCAGATACGTAAGAAACTCATCCGAATCCACATCGAGATTTCTCCAGATGCGGTCGTAGTTGTTTCGCGTAATGAGATAATTGGTCCATCTCAACAGGTCGGCGTTCATATAGATACCAACGGGGCTTCTGGAGCGGTAATAAGTATATGGACCCTTAGTTCAAACCTTTTCCGCAATTCAGCAGTCAGTTTGGCATGAAGGTCGATAATCTGTACCATGTATGCTCCGTCGCATACCAAAATTTTCCAAAGTTTTTCGTCAAAAGTCATGCAACCGACAATCGGTCGGGGAAGCATTTTGGATGATTCAGAGCCAAAGATATCAATCCTCAAGACACCTGTTGGGTCGGAATTCGACTTTTGGAGGGTGGCAGGATTGATTAAAAATCCAGCATCTTTGATAGTCTTTTCGATGCGGGAAATGATTTCTTGACTTGGAAGGTTCACGCGACTCTCCTTTAGGTATATGAATGAGCACTTCTGCCCATATGAAACACTTTTTTGTCGGTTTTGTCAAGTTTTCACCCAGAATTTAGGGTAGTGTTTAGATGCGTTCAATTTTGCCCATGCGCTCGCGGGTGATGCCTTTGATTTCGAGGATGGTGAGTGTGGAGAGGGCCTTGGCGGGGGAGAGTGATGTGGTCGCGAGAATGTCTTCACGTGCGCAGGGTTCGTTGAGGAGAGTGAGGATTTCCTGTTCTTCGGGAGAGAAGAGGGTGAGGTTGAGTGTGCCCGCGGTAGGTGTAGTAAAGCCAAGTTCGTCAAGCAAATCTTGCGCGCAAGTAATGGGGGTGGCGCCTTGCCGAATGAGTTTGTTGGTGCCTTTGGAGGTGGCAGTGAAAATAGAACCGGGGACAGCGTAGACATTTTTGTTGTAATCGAGCGCCATGCGCGCGGTGATGAGCGTTCCGGATTTTTCTTCAGCCTCAATGACAAGAGTGCCGTGCGAGATGCCCGCCATGATGCGGTTTCTTTGAGGGAATGTCCACGGTGCAGCGCGGAGGTCGGGGTCGTATTCAGATAGGAGTCCGCCACCTGAGGCGATGATTTCTTGTGCAAGTGTAAGATGTGCGCGCGGGTAAAGCACGCGTTCATCAAGACCGGAGCCGGGGATGGCAAGAGTGGGAAGACCGTGGTCGAGGGCGGCTCGATGAGCGATACCGTCGATGCCGATAGCGAGCCCTGAAACAATGCAGATGGGGAATCCGGCAAGTCCGGCAATGAGACGCTCGGTGACTTCGCGACCGTAGCTGGTAAATTTTCGCGAGCCGACAACGGAGAGGTAGTAATACTCAGTCGGGTCGGGGAGTGCGCCGGCGAGGAAAAGTTTTTCGGGCGGTTGGGGGATTTCGCGGAGGAGGTCAGGGAAGTCTTCTTGGTTGAGTGCTTGGATTTGGTAGGGAGTTGATGGCATGATGGGTAAATTTTAGCACAGAGTTGTTCGGCGCAAAAATGGGCGCGGCGTACGCCGCGCCCATTTTTGCGCAACAAGCTTCCCTTTGCTATACTATCCTTATCATGTTGGACATAAAATTCATCCGCGAAAACAAAGATCTCGTTGCTTCCGGTGCTCAAAAAAAGCATATCGATTTTAACATTGACGAACTTCTCACGGCAGATGACCTCCGCCGAGCACTTCTTCTTGAGGTGGAGGCAATGCGTGCTCGACAAAACGAAACAGCGGCAGCGGTTGCTCGCGCAACAGATGATGCTATCCGTACGCAGATGATCGTAGAATCAAAGTTGGTAAAAGAGGAACTTCAAAAGAAAGAAGAAGAGCTTACGAATGCCATGAAAAAATGGCAAACGCTTATGCTTCAGGTTCCCAACATTCCCGATATGTCGGTGCCCGAGGGTGCGACCGATGCGGACAATATGGAAATAAAAGTATGGGGTGAAATACCAAAATTTTCTTTTACCCCCAAGGGGCAGATGGAGCTTTTGCAGAAGCACGACATGGCTGACTTTGAACGTGGGACGAAAATCTCCGGTTTCCGCGGGTATGTACTCAAAAATGATGGCGCGCGTCTCATCTTTGCGCTTTCACAGTTTGTACTCAACGAACTTTCTGCGGAAGGATTTACGCCACTCATTGTTCCCTCTCTTGTGCGCCGCGAATCGCTCCTCGGCACCGGATTTCTTCCTCAAGGCGAAGAGGATCTCTATAAGACGCAAGACGGAGATTTCCTTGCCGGCACCGCTGAAGTCGCGACGATGGGCTACCATATGGATGAAGTGCTCTCTTCTGCTGACCTTCCCAAAAAGTACATTTCTTTTTCGCCAGCATTTCGTCGCGAAGCGGGCAGTCACAGTAGAGACGTAAAAGGACTCATCCGCGTACACGAGTTTTTCAAATGGGAGCAAGTTATTTTGTGCGAAGCGAGTCACGAAGAAAGTGTGAAGCATCATGAATTCCTCCTTCAGATGTCAGAGAAACTCATGCAGAAGCTCAAAATTCCGTACCACGTCGTGTTAAACTGCGCTGGTGACCTTGGTCTCGGACAGGTAAAAAAGTATGATATCGAAGCGTGGGTGCCATCAGAAGGGAAATACCGCGAGACACACTCAGCTTCGTACTTCCACGATTTCCAAACACGTCGTCTCAACATTCGCTACCGCAACAAAGAAGGCAAAATGCAATTTGCACACTCGCTCAACAACACTGCCATTGCAACTCCGCGCATCCTTGTTCCTCTTTTGGAAAACTATCAGAATGAGGATGGCAGTATTACGGTGCCGGAAGCGTTGCGCCCATATTTGGGGAAGGATAAGATTGGATAACGTTGTGTTTTTTCTGCACCATGACAAACATCTCCACGATTATCAATAAGGTGGGAGCGCATCTCCGCGTGGTCTTTGGGCGAGGGTTGCCGATTTTCCTCCTTCTTATTATTTTTTTTGTTGCAGGCGGAGGAATCTCTCAACATGAGCGATGGCGCATTGAGCAGGTACAGGTGACCGGTGCACGTGCAGTGCCCTTTGACGAGATTGTACGTGCAACCGATGTAATTCTAGGTGGAAATAATTATTTTGTATATTCAAGAAAAAACAGCCGTTTGTTCCCGCAAAAAGATGTTGAGAAGGGTGTGCTAATGCAGTTTCCTCGTTTAGCTACGGTAAAAGCGACACGAGACTCTGCGCACAGCATCACTGTTGCCGTTACGGAACGAAAACCTTTCGCGCTCTGGTGTGGTCTGGTGGCAGTGAAGTCCATGTCTCCGTGTTGGTACCTCGACGAAACCGGATTCATTTTCGACTCCGCGCCGATTTTTTCGGACGGTGCATACCTCCAGCTTTACGGTTTTCTTGATGAGGAAGACGCTCTTGAACCGCTATGCAAAATTGTTCCTCGCGCGGAATTTGAAAATATTCGCACGTTTATCGGTGAGCTTCGTGCTCATGGCATAGAACCATCTCGTGTCGCACTTTCGGAAGACGGAGCAATGAGTATTAATATTCATGCAAGCAGTGCATATCGCGTTCTTGTTGGCGTTGAACTTCGTTTTAACAAAGAACAAGATAGTGTCGTCTTGGCAAAAAACCTTCTCGCCGCTTTGCCGGTGCAGTTTCCTGTAAATGGTCCGCAACAAAAAAAGCTTGAATACATTGATTTGCGTTTCGGCAACAAAGTCTTTTTCGGGTTTGAAAATTAATAAAATGTGTTAGAGTGCAAACATGAAAGACGAGTCGCAAAAACCGATTATGGGCTTCTGGGCAGATATTAAAAAGCCCTTTTTTGTGTTGGCACCAATGGCAGACGTGACCGACGAGGCATTTCGGCAGATTGTTGCAAAGTATAGTCGCCATGGCGAGGAGGGTGGTGGGCCACATGTATTTTGGACAGAGTTTGTTTCTGCCGACGGCTTGTGTAGCCTTGGTCGACAGGTGCTTCTTCGCGACCTCGCATTCACGAAAGGCGAGCATCCTATTGTCGCACAAATTTTCGGCTCAAACCCCGAACATATGAAAAAAACGGCAGCGCTTATTAAAGAACTTGGCTTTGATGGTATCGATATCAATATGGGATGTCCTGATAAGAGTATTGAGAAGCAGGGTTGTGGCGCAGCGCATATCAAAGACCCAAAACGTGCTGTGGAAGTCATTCGAGCCGTCATGGAGGGAGCAGGAGGACTTCCTGTGTCCGTGAAAACGCGCGTGGGCTACAACAAAGAAAATCTGGATGAATGGCTGGGCGCAATTTTAGAAACAAAACCTGCCGCCATTACTGTGCATGCCCGTACGCGCAAAGAACTCTCCCTTGTTCCTGCGCGGTGGGAACTCGTGAAGCGCGCCGTGGAGTTTGCGCGGGGGACTGGCACACTCATTATTGGCAACGGCGACGTTCGCGACATTTTTGATGCACGCACAAAGACTACAGAAACCGGTGCCGACGGCGCCATGCTCGGACGCGCGGCGTTTGGCAATCCGTGGCTCTTTGACGAAACGCGGGATGCAAACAATCCTGTAACTCATCGCGAAAAATTCGAAGCACTCATCGAGCACACCCACCTTTTTGAAAAACTTTTAGGCGACATCAAGAGTTTCGCCGTGATGAAAAAACACTATCGTGCGTACGTAAATGGCTTCGATGGCGCAAAAGAAATCCGTATGCGCCTTATGGACGCACCCACTGCAGCCGACGTCGAAAGGATTGCTCGTGATTTTCTTAAAAACACGACCCTTGCGTAGTCTGTTTTTTTATTGTATTCTAAAAGTAGCAGTAGTTGTTTGACATTCATACGACCACACTCACCACTACACTAGGAGGACGATATGGCATACACCGTGAGAGTTCTCGAGCCCTCAATCTTGGTCAGGAAGCAGCCAAACACTCTGTCTAGCGATATTTTTTTAGCAGCAATCAGGGAGCTCGATTCAGAATGTGAAAAGTTTGTTGTGTACGGTCAGGACCTAGCGCGACACTGCCCTCACATCATTTGGCAATTTCCCGATGAGGCAACGGCTCGGATTCTTTTCAACCTCTGCAACAGAGGATTGCTCCCGATTGGCTACTCAATCACCACAGAAGATTTTCTGTTTATGTTGCTCTTGGTAATACAGTCACCGTTTGCGAAAATTCAGGAAATCCCCAAAGCTTACACTCTGGATGGGTCTGAAGATGACACTGACAAAGCTCTGTTCGTTAGTGAAATATCCCACGAGGAGCACGACCTTGCAAAGCAAGGGAAATCCTGGATGGGGTACTTACAATGACGATGTTTTCACTTGAACCGCCACGCACTTGCGTCGGCGGTTTTTTTATAAACAATTGCAAAATTATTCATTTGTCCTATTATGGTACGTAGAACAGTTCTTAGCTAAAGAGGAGATATACCCCATGCGACGTAGGAAGTACGATCCAGGAAAGGCAATTGCGCAGAAAATTTCGACAGGCTGGCAACTCGTTGCCGAGATTGAAACAAAGATACGCAAACTTGACGAAGCTGAGCGGGTCATTAAAAATCGTCAATTTAGTTTTGTTGGTTTTGTCTCACGCGCAAAAGACCCGCTTAATATTAACAAGAAAAAACGTGCTCTATTGGAGCAAAAGTTACTCAAGTTGCGCCAGAATTTGGACAACATGAAGAAAAAACAGCGAACACTCCAAGGTTAGCACTATCATATATTGCACCGAACAGGAATTTATCTGTGCGGTGTATTTTTTTGCCCACCCAAACAGTATCTGTACAAAATAGATAATATACCGTAGGATGAGAAAAGAGCGTAGTTAATCTTTTAAATTTCTCAACTGGAGGTACTATATGGCGACCACCCCTCAGTCCCTCAAACAACGAGAGTTACTGATACAAGATGTCCGCACTGCGGAAACCTTACTGGTTGAGACAAGGCAAGCATTAAATGAATGTAATTGGCGCATGGAAAAACTGCGGGGTTGTGATGCTGACAGTTCACGATTTCCCGAGTGCGCACTGCTACTCAAGGAACGGGAACGACTCGAAAACCACCTGAGCACCGCCGAGGTTCGACATCAACAAGCAAAGGAGGCTCTCGAAGCACACAAAGAAACCTAAGGCACGAGAGCCACATATTGACCCGAGATGCATTCCGCAAGCGCCCCACGGATATTTTCCAAAGGCGCTTTTTTTTGCCCGCTGGGGCGCCAACATGATATACTATCGCCATGTCAGACATAACCCTCTACCGCAAATACCGCCCTGCTTCATTTGCGGACGTCATTGGGCAGGAGGCCGTAGTTACAGGGCTTTCGGGCGCTATCAAGAACGATACCATCGCCCACGCCTACCTTTTCTCCGGCTCACGTGGCACCGGCAAAACCTCGCTTGCGCGTATTTTTGCCCGCGAGATTGGCTCCACCGACAACGACACGTATGAGATCGACGCTGCCTCAAACCGTGGCGTGGATGACATTCGCGCACTCCGCGACGCGGTCCACACATTACCCTTCGACTCAAAATACAAAGTGTATATTGTCGACGAAGTGCACATGCTCACCAAAGAAGCGTTCAACGCACTTTTGAAAACTCTCGAGGAACCGCCACGTCATGTCATTTTTATCCTCGCCACCACTGAAGAACAAAAACTCCCCGAGACTATCGTCTCGCGCTGTCAGACGTATCGATTCAAAACACCAACGCACGCAATTTTGAAAAAATTGATTGAGACCGTCGCAAAAAAAGAGGGGATTAAACTCGAGCCTTCGTCTGCCGACCTCTTGGCACTTTTGGGCGATGGATCATTTCGCGACACGCTCGGCATTTTACAAAAAGTCATCACGTCATCGCCCGACAAAAAAATATCCCACGAAGAAGTCGAGGCTATTGTCGGCGCACCCCAAAACCGCATCGTGAACGACATCATTTCCGCCATTGCCGACCGCAACTTGGAAAAAGGGCTCATCACACTCAGGGAAGCAGAAAAGGGGACAGGGGACATGAAAGTGCTTCTCGACCTCGTGCTCCGCAAAGTGCGCTTTGTGCTCCTGCTCCGTTTCGCGCCAGCAATGAAAAAGCACATCCAAGAGGATGTCGCCGAAGAAGATTTTGCATTTTTGGAGCGCCTCGCAAAAGAAGCTGTCAAAACCCTTGCCTCCCGCGAAGTTGCCGAGCTCTTGAGCGCCTACCGCGACCTCCACGTCGCCACCATCCCCACCCTCCCCCTCGAGCTTGCACTCATGCGCATTGTGGGCACAACCCCAGCTGAAAAATAGCGGTATTGACATTGTCACTACATTGTCTATACTAGAAGTATTATGACAACAACCGTACAAATTCGCATTGACCCCAAGATGAAAAAAGCGGCAAACAAAGCCCTGCAAGCGATGGGGCTCGACATGTCAACTGGCGTGAAGCTTTTTCTCGCCCAAGTTGTGCGCACGAACTCTATTCCGTTTCCGGTCATGAGTGCAGATTTTTTGCCTGAAGAAAAAAAGGCTGAACTGGTCCGCGAGGCAAAAGAAGCTTTAAAGGGTAAGGGGTATCGCACAGCACGCGAACTCCATGATGCGATAGCATAGAAGTTTCATGTATCTAATCTTCCCATCGCGCAGATACCAGCGTGCACATAAGCGTATCAAACGCCACAAAGATTTTAATCCGACGAAACTTGAAGAAGTGGTTGACGCCCTCGCACAAGGAAAAAAGCTTGACCCTAAATATCTAGATCATGAACTTTCCGGTGGGCTCAAAAGTCTCCGTGAATGTCATATACAAAATGATATTTTACTCATGTATCAGATAATAGGCGATAAGCTTGTCTTGGTGCTCGTAGACATTGGCTCACACAGTGATTTGTTCTAGTTTCGCTTGTTTTCAGAGCCATTTCGCGCTAATATGGCGACAGCGTCAACGATTTTATGACGACGCACTATTTTTCAGAATTCGCAGGAATTGGTGTTGTTTGTGAAGAGTGCAGGGAAGATCGGCGAGCGGTAGGATAATGAAACAATGTGAGTACATTGTTTCATCCGATTCTACGCAGTAGAAATTGTCGTTGTTTGTGTTCTTGGCTCAAGAGGGCGTCTGATGGTAGGATAATAAAACAGTGTCTGTACACTGTTTTATCCGGTCCGTAGGAATTGGTGTTGTTCGTGAATAGTGCTGGGAGATCGTCTAACGGTAGGACAGCAGCCTTTGAAGCTGTATATCTAGGTTCGATTCCTAGTCTCCCAGCACTCTTCATGAACCACCAATAGGCCGCCCTTTGAAGCTGTATATCTAGGTTCGATTCCTAGTCTCCCAGCCAAGAACATAAACCGACAATAGGTTGCCCTTTGAAGCTGTATATCTAGGTTCGATTAAAATATTATGGCAAACAGTAATCTCACAAACGCAAAAAAGGCAAAAAATGACGAGTTCTATACGCAGTATAACGATATTCAAAAAGAGATTGAAGCGTATTTGGAATATAACCCGGACGCATTTCGGGGTAAAATAATTTTATTGCCTTGCGATGACCCAGAGTGGAGCAACTTTACAAAATTTTTAGCTCAAAACTTTCAGAAACTCGGTTTAAAAAAACTTATTAGTACCAGTTATGCTTCAGATAGCAAGAGCTATAAAAGTGACTATCAGCCGACCCTCTTTGAAGCAAACGACTCGCAATACAATAAAAACAAAACTTCCAAAAACGGAAAAATTTTTACCCTAACTCACGACAAGACTGGTGACGGCAAGACAGATGTCGAAGACCTTGAGTGGCGGTATTTAAAAGGTGACGGGGACTTTAAGAGTGATGAGATTAAAAAACTCCGCGATGAGGCAGACATCATCATTACCAATCCGCCGTTCTCGCTGTTCCGTGAATTTTTGGCGTGGATCGTGGAAGCCAATAAACAGTTTGTGATTATCGGCAACATGAACGCGATTACCTACAAGGAAGTTTTTCCTCTAATTAAGGAAAACAAAGCTTGGTTGGGGGCGACTGGAAATGGTAGTGATATGGTTTTTGCCGTTCCAAAAGGTACAGAAGTTGACGAAAAAGACAAGCAGAAAGCTGCTCGACTCGGATATGTGGGTGATTATACAAGACTCGGTAATTCTTGTTGGTTTACCAATCTTGACCACGGGCGACGTCACAAGCCATTACCACTCATGACTATGGAGGACAATTTGAAGTACAGCAAACATAAAGAAGTCAAAGGCAAAGAATCCTATAACCGCTATGACAATTATGACGCTATAGAAGTACCATTTACTGATGCCATTCCGAGCGATTATAAAGGTGTTATAGGGGTACCGATTAGTTTTCTCGACAAATATTCTCCGGAACAATTTAGTATTTTAGGAACAAGTGATAATGGTATTGTTGATGATAAATTTAAGAAAACACCAGGTTTAACAAAAGAATTTGTTGCCGATTACTATAAAGCAGGTGGTACAGGCGCATATAAGGAAGGTAACCCAACAGCTGGTTATTATGAAAATAACGTCGCAAAGATGGCGTATAAAAGAATTTTTATCAGGCATAATAAAAAATAATATGAAGGGAATTATTTATATAACGACAACAGCTGTTTCAGGTTTGATAAAAATCGGACAAACAGGCACAAATAATTACCAGGAGAGGATGCGAAACCTTGAAGCGAATGGTTATTACAATGTTGCTGGGTTAAAGAGATTTTTTGCAATTGAACTTGAGGATTATGTCGAGAAAGAAACTCTCTTACACGATATTTTTAATAAACACCGAGTTGGTGAGAGTGAACTATTCGCCCTAGACCAAGAATTGATTCGGGAGCTCCTACTTTCATTTAAAGGTAAAGTTATTTACCCTGAAAACATTGACCAGGAAAAAGAGTTTGATGAAGTATCGAAAGTGAGAAGACAAGGCAGACTGTTCAGCTTTTATAAAAAAGGTTTGAAAAATGGGGAAGAGATTGTTTTTAAGGATGATGAAAAAATAACAGCGAAAATTGTCGGTGAACGAGAAGTGGAATATGGTGGTCAGGTTTGGAAATTATCTCCGCTCGCGTATAAACTCTATGAGCAACGAGGCGAACTGAACGAGAGTGGAGCTTATGCAGGTGCGGATTATTTTAAATATAAAGGCAAGAAATTGCGAGACTTGCCAGACATAGTAAGTTAAACAAAAAAATAATATGAAAACAATTTTAAAAACTAGCATCACCGTCAAAGATATCTGTGAAGGATTTGTTTACAACGAGCTTGAAGGCAAGGGGTTGTTTGGCTTGTCAGGCAAATTAACTATTCAGCCAGAGTATCAGCGTAACTATATTTATGCAGATGGTAAAAAGGATGTTGCCGTTATCGAATCAATCCTAAAGGGGTACCCACTTGGATTGATATATTTTAATAAAGTCAGTGACGATGTCCTTGAAGTTTTGGACGGACAACAACGCATTACCAGTATTGGACGCTACGTGACCGACAAATTTGCTGTTAAGGATGAAAATGGTATGGAGCAATATTTTAGTGGTATTGCTAAAGATAAGCAGATTAAGATTTTGGAATCGAAGCTACTCATTTACGAATGTGAAGGTAAAGAAAGTGAAATAATAGAGTGGTTTAAGACGATTAACATCTCTGGTGTTCCTTTGAGTCATCAAGAGTTATTGAACGCTGTTTATTATGGTCCATTTGTAACACTTGGTAAAGAAGAATTTAGTAACAGCCAGAATGCCAATATTCAAAAATGGAGTGCGTATGTCTCAGGTAGCGCAAACAGGCAGGAGTTTCTGGAGCGAGCACTTGATTGGGTGAGCAAAGGTAATATCAACGATTACATGAGTAGTCATCGTAGTAACAAAAATATCACTGAATTAAAAACATATTTTAATAGTGTTATAGAGTGGGTTTCTAGTATATTCAAAGATGTGGAGAGCGAGATGAAAGGTCTTGAGTGGGGACGACTGTATGAGGAGTACCACAAGAAAGCTTACGACCCCGCTAAGGTATCAAGAGAGTTACATAAGCTCTACGGTGATCCGTATATCAAAAACCGTAAAGGGATTTTTGAGTACATTCTCGGCGGTTCAGCCGATACAAAACTGCTAGAGGTGAGAGTTTTTGACGAAGCAACAAAAAAGTCAGTTTACGCAACGCAAACAGACAAAGCTAAAGCTAAAAATGAATCGAACTGTCCTCTTTGTACTCTTGGACATGATGCCAACAAGGGTAAAGTTTGGAAGCTAGCCGAAATGGATGCCGACCATGTATCAGCGTGGAGCAAGGGTGGCGCTACCTCAGTAAAGAACTGTCAGATGCTCTGTAAAACACACAATCGAGCAAAAGGAAATCGATAATGTGCTAAAAGCATAAAATCCTATGAAGAGCGATGAATTCGTAAAACTTTATACACACCAAAACTCCGATGAGTCAATCACAGCATTTCAGAATGAAATGGGATTTTCTCTGATTCGTCTTTATCCGGAAAATACGCCCTATTTTAAGGATGAAAGGCGGATGTTTATCAAAATCGCTGCCCTAGATCGCGGATTTTTTTATTCCGTAGTAATGACTAGGCCCGAAAAAGAGGTGGGAAAGACTAGTTATATCATCACCGAAGGAGAGGAGTACAAAAGAAAAGTCACAAACTTTTTTTCGGATGGTAGCGAATTTACATTTGATAATGCGACCCAAAAAGTTAACCACCAGTTATCAAGTAGAAGTTTTACAATGAATGAGTTTGTAGAGATTTTAGTGGCAAATCATCTCTCTGATAGACTTTTTTTCAAACGCATGCTCAACGAGTTAGCCAATAGAGTGTTGAAATTTTTGTTTTGGTTATCCGATGCTCGTTATGAACGAATTCAAACGGCTATCGACAAATATCATTATGGTAGGGGTGAGAATCCTCCGCCTAAAGACGAGAAGAAAAATATTGAGCCGTTTTTCAAGTACTTCTATATCTCAAAGAATGTTCTTTTTGCCATTTTATTGGCGACTTTCCCGTCCGCCATTTTTTTCGGTCATCTCTGGGCGTATGGAGATTTTTCACTATCAAACCCGTCATTACTTCTGCTTTTCTTTTTGATTTTGTTTTCATGCGAGAAATTTTCTACTTGGCTAGATAAAAAAATAAAAGAATTCCTTATGCCGTCAAAAGATCATTTCGCCGAAAAAAAGATAAACTTTATAGAAAAACTGCACGATTATCAGTATAACAACAAATTCAATTTGTTTACCTAAAAAATGTGGGTACCACCTCTCGTTGATTCGACGGGCTCGAGGTGAGACCTCGTGAAATAAGTTGTGTGGTGTAATTTGCAAAGACTCCCGAACCACAAAGAAAACCTACTTTGAGAGGCCGAAATAAGGTTGCCGAGGTTAATTTCACAGGCTATACTTAGTGCAATATGAACAAGCTTATAGTTCTCGCGCTCATTGTCTTTGTTCTGGGGTTCATTTTTAAGTTGCTTGCTCAGAAAAATGATCTTGGAAAATCAGCCAAAAAAGAAGAGTGGCTCCCATATATGAAAAAGTCCTACTTGCTTACTCGCGCTGAGCATGAGTTTTTTGTGATACTTGAAAAAGCTGTTGAGGGTCAATATTATATTTTCCCACAATTAGCTCTCGATAAAATTGTCCTACTAAGTGGCAAGGGTTCACTAAAAAGCGGCTACAGAAACAAAATTGATTTAAAGTCGGTGGACTTTGTACTTTTTGATAAGCAGAATATCTCACCTATTTTAGTAATTGAACTTGATGACCCCTCACACGAAAAACCAGAAAGGCAACTACGTGACGGATTTGTAGATAGGGTATTAAATCATTGCGGTATTCCTATTCTTCATGTAACTTCAACCCCAAATGAAGACAACTTAAGGGCGCAGATTACACAAAGAGTAAAGATTGTATAACAATGCCTACGGCAAGGGCGGTCCTTGCCGTAGGCGAACAGTGATCTAAAAAAATCCGTAATCTGCTATAATTACACCATGATAGACAACAAGGGGATTAGAGATGAAAAGTTTTCGATGGTGAAGCGTGCAGAGAGTTTTACGCATGCTGGTCGAGGAATAACAATTTTTTTCAAGAGCACTCATAATGCGTGGGTGCACGCAGCAGTTCTCGTGCTTGCGGTGGCGCTTGGATTTGTATTCAAGATTACGAGCACGGAGTGGATTGCCCTCATTCTTGCAAGTGGACTTGTTTTGGTTGCAGAAGCATTCAACACCGCGATTGAAATCGATATCAACCTCACGTCTCCCGAATACCACCCCTACGCACGGGATACAAAAGACGTCGCAGCAGGAGCAGTCCTCTTGGCAACACTTACTGCAGGCATCATCGGCGCATTTATATTTTTGCCACACATTTTCACAACACGCCTATCAAATACTGAAAATCGTCCTGAAACATTGACTTACACCGAACCCTCGGGAGCTTTTAGTTTTACCTACAATCCGCTTTTTTTGTAGTGAACGGAACCAAAGAAATTCTTCGTGAGCTCGGCTGGCGCTCAAGCAACACAACTAAATAGCGATTAATTTCTGCACATTCACAATCTCAAAATTGTAGTATACTATTAATATATATGCAGCCCATCTTAGAGCGAATGGAAAATAACTCGAGCAAAACTATTCGAGTAGTGCGCGTAGTTCTTTTGGTCCTGATTCTCGTTGGTTTGGCACTTTTGTTTACTCAAAAAAAGTGGGTGCCACCACTTGTTGATGCGATCTTGAAATACGAACAAAAGGCGTAGAATATTTTTTAACATAACAACCACATGAACAGAAGCATGACCAAATTACTGTTACTCCTCGTTCTGTTCACCCCAAGCCCAATACTCGCACAAACGGGAGACTCGGGCGCGATAGCAGAGCCAGTCCCCGCAACCCTTTCTAAAACTAAGCCAGCTATAGAACCAACAGGGACTACCGACCCCGCAGTTGCACCTGCTTCCACTTCGACATCAGGAGCGGTGTCGGCGCCGCGCCCGGCACCTATAACCGCACCGGCATCAGCACCCAAGCCAGCAACAACCTCCACGCCTCTCGCGCCGCGTCCGGCGAACCCCCAAGCACCAACGCCGGTCACGACAATAGCACCCACCACACCAACACCCTCAAGTCCGATACCGACCACCCCACAAAAGACCTCCACAAATCCGATACTTTGGGTAATCCTTGCACTTCTTGCAACGCTTCCGTTTGGTTTCATTGCTGGTAAATTACTAAAAAAGAAAAAGGGGGGAGAAGGGGGTGACGAGCCTGGATGTTTCAACTTGAAAAAGTTACTTGAGGAAAAATTGAAAGAGCTCACCAACGTACGAGGACATCTCGAAAGCAAGGCAAAAGACATTGCAAAAGAGGCAGTACGTGATACCGTCAAAAACTCAAAAGCGGGCGATCTTCTTGCTGCTGTCGAGAAGGCAGAAAAGGAATACAATAGAATCAAAAAACTCTACGAGGAATGCGTAATCAATTTTGAAAAACGAGCATTCAAGGGAGTGGTCATCAAGAAAAGTTTGAGCGACGAGCGTATCCTTGAGAAGCTGAAGGTCAACAAAACAGAACGAGAAGGGGACGAAATGGTGTACCACGTCTCGGTAGGCGAAAAACAACTCACCGAGCTTTCACAGTCCCTGACGAGCGGCCCGTGGTATATTCATCTGCGACAATCAGAAAAAAATATCGGCAAAATTATTTTTAAGGATAGAATTTTCACGATTCAAAGTGGAGACAAATCAACTTGGACAGACGCAACTGCGTACGGCAAGACACTAGGAATACCTGAGCAAGACCTAGATTTTGCTACTGACCAAAAAGCGTCCTAGAAAACAAGCGTTGATGTGTTACAATACGTCATTATGAAAGCGAAGGCGACAAAAAAAGAGACAGTGATTTACCAAGCAAAATCGGGGGCTATCGAGCTTCGGGGCGACTTTGGCAAGGAAACCGTATGGGCAACACAGGCGCAGATTGCGACAGCTTTTGACGTGGATGTGCGTACCATCAATGAACATATCAAAAATATCTATAAAACAAAGGAGTTAACAGCCTCTGCAACTCTCCGGAATTTCCGGATAGTTCAGAAGGAGGGGAAGCGCGAGGTTGACCGTGATGTAATGCATTACAATCTCGACATGATTCTTTCTGTTGGATATCGAGTGAATAGCAAGAAAGCAACCATTTTCCGCCAATGGGCGACAAAAACTTTACGCGCTCATATCGTCGACGGCTACACCATCAACAAGTCGCGCATCGCACAGAATTATGATGCGTTCCTGAAGACCGTAGCTGACGTAAAAGCGCTCCTCCCAAAGGGAACGGCGATCGATACAGAGGGTGTCCTTGAACTCATTACGCTTTTTGCTGACACATGGCTTTCTCTCGACGCATACGACAAGGACACCTTGATCACAAAGGGTGCTACAAAAAAATCGGTTAAACTCACGGCCGATGTTTTTTCCGATGCTCTTTCTTCACTTAAAAAATCACTTCTTGGAAAAGGTGAGGCGACTGACCTTTTTGCCACTGAACGCGAGCGGGGAAGTATTGCCGGGATTGTGGGAAATGTCATGCAATCTTTTGGCGGCGCAGATGTGTATCAAAGTGTCGAGGAAAAAGCTGCTCACCTTCTTTACTTCATTATTAAAAATCACCCCTTCGTCGACGGGAACAAACGAAGTGGTGCATATGCGTTTGTGTGGTTCCTGGCAAAAGCGAAGGCGCTCGACACTTCGCGCATTACACCCCCAGCACTTACCGCCATCACGCTCTTGGTTGCCGAGAGTGATCCCTCCCACAAGGACAAGATGCTTGGCCTCATTTTGACCATGCTTGCAGTAGGAAAAAAGAAATAACAGCTTTTTAGCCATGCAGAAAATAATTCACCGAGCGGGGGAACGTGGGGAGGGGGATCACGGCTGGCTAAAAACTCATTTTAGTTTTAGCTTTGCTGATTGGTATGAGCCGACGCGCATGGGGTTTGGGGCGTTGCGGGTCTTGAACGACGACCACATTGCACCTCCGGGAAAATTCGACATGCACCCGCATCGCAATTTTGAGATCATCACTATCCCGCTTTCGGGCGCTGTCACTCACGAGGACAACATGGGAAACAAGGGTATGGTACACGCAGGAGAAGTACAAGCAATGTCCGCAGGGACCGGAGTTGTGCATTCCGAATACAATGCTTCCAAAACGGAACCTCTTTCTCTTTTTCAGATTTGGATTGAGCCAAACATAAAAAACGCAGAACCTCGCTATGCGCAAACCCGCTTTGACCCCACTCTCAGAAAAAATGCTTGGCAGTTTTTAGTTTCAGGAGATCAGACACCTGGCACGTTGCAAATCTACCAAAACACGCGCATTGCATGGACGGACATGGATGCAAAAACTTCCCTTGTGTACACCATTGCACACAAGGGAAATGGCGCATATGTTATGGTTGTGGAAGGGGAAGTGGAAATCGACGGCGAACATCTTTCAAAACGCGATGCAATCGGCATTTCCGAAACAGCCCGCTTTTCCATCTCCGCAACCACCCCCGCCACAGTTCTCCTTATTGAGGTGCCCATTCGAGCATGAACTGAAATATGATATTATTAAAAAAAATGGCATTCAAAATTAAAAAACAACAGGATCTAGCGTTGCTCATCTTCTCTACTTTTATCGTCATTGCAATAATCGGGGTTGGTGGATATCTCGTCGGAAAACGTGTGGCTGAGGGAAGGGCGCCCAATTTGTCGAGCACACCACTCGTTACAAGCTTACCGCCTCCCCCATGGGACCCCTCAGGAAGAAGGCTTGCTGCTCCCACGTATGGCGGGCCCCTTCCAACTACATTCCCACCAAGCTTTATTGGCACTCCTCCGTTTGAAAAGTCCCCTGAAAAAATTCCCGAGATACCGGATATACAAGGGGCGTATGTCGAGTTCCCGGAATATTCATTCCGTGTCCGCATGCCCGATGCGTGGATCGCTGTCGAACCATCGGCATTTGATACCAAACCATACTTTTTTGAGAATATACAACAAGTATTTGTAAATAAAAATAATTCCTGCGCGATTCTTCTGTCGGGGGACCCGTCCGTGGAACATGGCCAGTCACGAACAACCTACAATGTTACATTCGGCAACAACAAAGAGGAGTCATGGTTGAGAAGCATAACTGCAAACCGCGACCTCCTCACGTCATACGCACCATTCAATCCCGCAACAACGACACGCATGACATTTCTCTGGGGTGGATCAAACGAACCATACCGCCCCTACGAATATCTGTCGTTATACCTGCGATTCTCTGAGCCAAATCCGCTTGCTTTTCGTGTAATAAGCACCAACGAAAACCCGCTTCCTGAAGCGTGCGAACTGGAATCACGCGGGATTGTAAAGACACTCGAGAGCACCATCGCAAACGGGATATTTCCTAAAGTTGGAGTGGGACGTATTTTGGTTGCAGAGGATAAATTTGAAAAAACTTCCAACAGGGGATTATTCTTTATAGACACAAACACTCGTATTGCACGCAAAATATTCTCGCTTCCCCGTGGGGCCGACATGTATTCATTTTCACCCAGCACACAAGATTTTTATTTTTCAAAAAACAACAAACAACCATCACTTGTACGTCTTCACCTGTCAAGCGATGGTGCCACAGAACACACCTTTTCAGCTGAGAGCGGTTTTATCGTTTCTGAAAACTCAATTATTTCAGATTTCCTCCCGAGCGACAATGTGATTTATTATCTCACCGGCCCCACAAGCTGCCACGATTATCGAGGACAATGCTCGACAACACTCTACATGTACGATCCGGCATTACAAAAAACCAAAACAATTGCAACCACCCTCAAGCGCAATAGTATTGTTGGGGTTTCGAAAACACTGAATACAATTTTGCTCATGACACCTTTTGGTGATGCGGGATGCTGGAGTCGGACATTCGATCGTGTACATTTATCCACTGGAGCAGTCTCGAGTGCTGGTTCATTTGGTGGATGCGAGGATTATGAGAATCCCCCACTAGTCCATATTGAAACACCCGAGGAGCGCGGGGAAGCTGAAGTTGCACATCCTTATGGTGGCCTTGAAAACAATTCGTACATCCTCACTTGGAGTGAGGGTCGTATTACCCCGACGACTGAGCCGAAGAGTACGCCTTGGGCCGATCGTTCGCACCTTAAAATTGAACAACAATTTCACTTGCAGTCTTTTCCTGTGAGAATCATCGAAACACCCACCCTCTAAAAATAGGATGTACAAACATTAGGAAACATGCTATGGTTTCAATCAGACAGAGCTGTTGCGGTGCCCAACTACCACCACGTCAGGAGGTGACACATGAGTATCCCACAGATTAAAGTAAATGATTTCTATGAACCAATCAATGGATTTCTTCGTTGTCCGTTTTGCCTTCAACATGGTGTTCCAATCGAAAAAACAGCAAGAGGCACTTCTTTGCTTGGTCATCGAGGTTGCAACTTTAAACACCGCGAGTTTCTCAAAATAGGGGACATGGTACACATCATTGGTCCACACTTTGAGGAAGATGAACTTTTCCAAGTTGCAGGACTCTTATTTATGGAAAACGGTAGAATGAAAACTTTACGATTAAGAGAAGAGGCCGAAACAGAAGATGAGACAGGTCAAATACTATTTCTTTATGACGAGAAGAGGCGTGGATGGAAATACGTGCGCATTTGTCCTGTTGTTGGCACATATATATATGTTGCTCAACCAGGGTGTCGCGATCGTCGACACACGATAAAGTGGGTGTGATAACCAAAAAACCGTTGCGTATTTACACGCAGCGGTTTTTATTTGCAATCAGGCACATCGTGCTACAATGTATGTATGGAAACCTACCAGTGGTACGCGGAGCTCATTAAGCCAACCTGGGCACCACCAAGCTGGTTGTTTGGCCCGGTATGGACCGTGCTCTATGTCATCATCGCCGTGACTTTTGGCATGGTCCTGTACCATGCATACCGAAGACACATTCCCCGCATTATTGCATTGCCATTTATTTTAAACCTTGTATTCAATTTTGCATTCACACCAATACAGTTTGGACTCCAAAACAATTTACTGGCGGCTCTTGATATCCTCCTTGTTCTCGGTACGCTGGTGTGGGCGCTCGTCTCCCTTTGGCGTCTTGCTCCTACCCTCCGCTGGATAGTTTACGTAAACATTCCCTATCTCCTGTGGGTCACATTCGCAACAGCATTACAGCTAACCATCACCTTTTTAAATAGCTAAAGAGCTGTTGACTACAAAACATTTTTCGGTACTCTCAAATAACGTATTAAAGTAATGCAATAGATGAGCACCGCAATAAAAAAAGAAAAAGTTATTTTCCACATCGATGGTGATGCTTTTTTCGTGGGTGTCGAGGTTGCAAAAAATCCAAAACTAAAAGGGCTGCCCGTCGTCACCGGCGAGGAGCGGGGGATTGCTTCGGCGCTTTCCTACGAAGCAAAGGCGCTTGGCGTCACGCGAGGAATGCCGATATTCAAAATTAAACAAGACTTTCCCAATGTAGTCATTCTTCCCGGAGACTATCGTTCCTATGTTCAATATTCAGACATGATGTTTGCCATCGTCAACCGCTACGCATATGGCGTAGAAGAGTACAGCATCGACGAATGCTTTGCCGACTTTACTGGACTCGACCGAACACTCAAGATGCCCTACCTCCAGATAGCCGAGCAGATCAAGAATGAAATACAAAGTGAGCTTTGCATTTCGGTATCGATTGGTCTCGCCCCCACAAAGGTGCTTGCAAAAGTTGCCTCAAACTGGGTAAAGCCAAACGGGCTAACCATCATTGAAACAGCCACCGCGCCAACATTTCTCAAAAAAATACCCATCAACAAAGTATGGGGTATTGGCCCAAAAACTTCCGAGCATCTCATGAGATGGGGTGTGCACACAGCGTTTGATTTTACCATGAAAGAGCTGGCATGGGTGGAGCAAAACCTCTCAAAACCGTATGTGACTATTTGGCAGGAACTCCACGGAACATCCCTTATGGACGTCGATGTCAAAACAAAAGCTGCTTACTCGTCGATACAAAAGACACGAACCTTTCATCCTGTGACCAGCGACAAGACTTTTCTCTGGTCACAAATCTCAAAGCACTTGGAAGATGCGTGCATGAAAGCACGCCACTACAATCTGGTCCCCAAAAAATTCTCTATTTTTCTCAAAACAACTGACTTCAAAATAGTAACGGGCACCATACCACTTTCGTCGCCATCAAACTCACCCGAAATCCTTGCCACTCTTGCGCATGAAAAATTTGATTCCATACACAACAAAAATACACGGTACCGCACCGCCGGCGTCACCCTTCATGACCTTCTCCAGAATTACACCTCACAGCGTGATCTATTTGGTGACACAAAAAAAGCTGAAAAGTTTAGCGCAATACACAAGCAGATCGATATCCTTGAGGACAAGCTCGGCAAGCGTGTTGTATACCTTGCTTCCACACAGCAGGCACTCAAACAAGAAAAAATCGGAACAGAAGCAGACAACATAGAGCACAATTTGTTGTTTTTGTAGTCAAGAATTAACAACCCCATCCACAAGCGCAGACATGATATAATGAACCATAAAACACACATCATCATGACCCTCACCAAAACAGATTTTAAAGAATTTCTCTTGTGCGACAAGTGTTTGTGGCTCAAGAAAAAACGCCCCGAGGAATACACCCCCGGTGAGTTTTCGTTGTTCCTGCAAAAACTCATTAAAGATGGTTACGAAGTGGAGGAGTATGTGCAGAAACTTTTCCCCGACGGTGTCGCAGTGTCCGGGAACAAAGAGACACTCCTTGCGCGTACACAGGAACTTTTGCGTGGCGACAAACCCATTTTCCAGGCGACGTTTGAAACCGCCGACGGACTCTTTGCAAAAATAGATGTTTTGGATTTCAATCAAGAAACACACGCGTGGGATATCTATGAAATAAAAGCGAGTTCAGAAATAAAAACTGACCTTAAGCACAACCACATAAAAGATGTTGGTTTTCAGACGATTGTGGCGGAAGACGCGGGGGTGAAAGTAGGGGATAGCTACATCATTTACATCAACAAAGAATACCGCCGGAGGGGAGAGGTGGACATCAGACAACTTTTTATCGTCGAAAATGTCACCGAGCGCATCCGCGAAGAAAAAGAGGAGGTACGCGAAGAGATCGCCCGTGCACTTACGCTCCTCAAACAAGACGATATCTCACTCGCAGAGTGTAGTTGTCTCTACAAAAGCCACGGACAACGCTGTGATTGTTTTTTTAAGTTCAATCCACAGGTTCCCGAATACTCAGTGCACCACATTGTGCAGGGAAATAAACTCAAACTTCTCCTTGATCAAGATATTCTTGAAATCCATGACATTCCCGAAGATTTTGACCTCACCGACATTCAGCGCAATAAAGTAACCCTTCAAAAAACAGGCTCACCCATAATCAACCGCACTGCAATTCGCAAGACTTTCTCCCAGCTCGTTTTTCCACTCTATTTTCTCGACTACGAAACATACGGCACCCCCATCCCGCTTCTCGACGGCTACAAAACCAATCAACAGATCGTGTTCCAAGTCTCTGTGCACAGACTTGACGCTGATGGCACGCTTACTCATTTTGAATATCTGGCCGACCAACTTGAAAATGCAACAAGCGGACTCGTTGAGATGTTGCGAACACACATTAGTCCAACCGGTAGCGTCATCGTATGGTACGAAAGTTTTGAAAAGGGAAGGAATATCGAGCTTGCTGAACTCCACCCTGAACACCGTGAATTCTTGCAGGACATCAACAACAGAATCTTTGATTTGATGAAAGTGTTTAAGGACGACTACCAACACCCCGACTTCCAAGGGAGTGCCTCGATCAAAAAAGTGCTTCCCGTACTCCTCCCCGAGCTCTCGTACAAAAGTCTCGATATCCAAAACGGCACCATGGCACTCAGTGAATGGGAAAAGATGATTAAGGGCGAGATGACTGCGGACGAAATTGAAATCTCTAAAACAAACCTCCTCAAATACTGCGCACTCGACACCCTAGCTATGGTAGAGATTTTTCGAGTGTTGCAGAGTCGTTAAATACCCAAGGCTAGTTGACAAAATGCACTTGATAGTGTATTGTATATTTCAGAGTAAATGTTAGTGGATTTATACACAACCATTCATCAGGAGGAAATTCATGGCGACCTATCAGTACATCTATTGGAGAAACGACCTGCCCAGAAACAAAGAGGGAGAGAGATGCGCAAATGTTCACTTGCTTAAGGACTACGATTCAAGCCTCACTGCCATCGCAAGAATGGCCCGTTTGCTTAGAAAAACATTTCCGCAAGCTAAAAACAGTGAGATCAGTGTTGGAAAAGTGACACGTTCTACATATGTTTACAGTTTTGTTGTCATTATGTGGACTGGTCATATTCCCGAAGGTGATTACCCTGAGTGGGACCAAAAACTTGATGGACCAAAAGGAGCGTACACTATTTCATAAATCGTTTCCCTCTACGCCCTCTGTTCAAAACAGAGGGCTTTTATTTACAGAAAATTACTGTCTGTAAAAAACAAATTGTATCCTTAAATAAATCGAAAAGGTGTTACACATTCCAGCACACGGTCTTTACTAAATTGATCGAAAATAGTACTGTGTGGAATAGATGTTCAACCAAACAAAAGAGGACACCCTATGCAAAAAGAAATTATCATACGAAACCCCGAACATTTCGACGAAATATTGAAGGTTATCCGCGAGGGTGGCGCTGAAAATCTGCACGTATTAGCAGATTTTGACCGCACCCTTACGACCGCATTTGTCGATGGCAAAAGCGTACCATCGCTCATCTCAGTGTTGCGTGATGGCAATTATTTGACACCGGACTATACAGAAAACGCTCACGCACTTTTTGACAAATATCATGCTATTGAAATCGACCCCACTGTCCCTTTTGCGGAAAAGTGGAAAGCGATGGATGAGTGGTGGCGCATGCACGCAAAACTCTTGATTGAATCTGGGCTTAACAAGAGCGATCTTGAGAAAGTAGTTTCGTCCGGTAAAGTTCGATTGCGTGAGGAGTTTTCTGAATTTGCCGATGTGCTCAATGCACATAATGTTCCTCTTGTTATCATGTCAGCAAGTGGGCTTGGCGTTGATGGGGTTAGTCTTTATCTGGAGCACGCAGGAAAACTGACTGACAACGTACACATTATCTCTAATGTGTACGAGTGGGATAGTGCAGGGCGAGCAACCGCACTTCGTGAGCCCATCATTCACTCACTCAACAAGTACGAGACCGCAATTCGAGATTATCCTGCATTTGATGCCATCAAGAACCGAAAAAATGTCATCCTTCTTGGTGATAGTCCGAGTGATATTGGCATGGTGCAGGGGTTTGATTACCACAATCTGTTGAGCATTTCATTTTTCAATGAAACAACTGATAAAAATCTCAAACTCAACGAAGATACATTTGATGTTGTCCTCACGGGTGATACATCAATGGCATACGTAAATAAAATTCTTCGTGAAGTTCTTGTGTAGTAGTTTTCAGAGCCGCCAGTCAAACGACCGGCGGTTTTTTTAATCATAATGCACGCGTAGCCCTTTTGTGCGCAAATATGATAGTATGTGAGTATACTATTATGCCACCAATTACACCAACGCAGCCGGTCAAAATGGGGAAGTTTGCAACGAGCCTCGCTATTGTGCGACAGTCGTGGGCAATCTTGAAACAAGACAAGGAGATCATGTTGTTTCCGGTCGTTTCAGCGATCACTACGGGTGTTGCGCTCTGCATTATGGGATTAATATACGTTTTTGCGATTCTTGGCGTAAGTCTGAGTGATATTGGAACACTCCCGCCCGAACAAGCTGCTACCAGCGCATGGCATTATCTCGTACTTCTCGGCTACTACATCATCTTGTGTTTCATCATCTATTTTTTTGAAGCATGTATTTTTATTATTGCGCATGCACGCATGTCGGGACAAGACCTGTCATTCATGGACGGTGTACGGGGTAGCTTGCATCGCGTTGGTGCTATTTTTATTTGGTCCTGCATTTCGGCAACAGTCGGAGTCCTGCTCCGCGCAATAGCGGATCGTTCAGAACTTATTGGAAAAATTGTCGCATTTCTGTTTGGGGCAGCATGGAATTTGCTCACGTATTTCAGCCTCCCGCTTATTGTAGTTGGAAACATGAGCGTCGCTGGCTCATTCAAAGAGTCTGCTACCATGATTCGTAAAACATGGGGAGAAACCATTATTGGCAATGTAGGCGTTGGGCTCGTCTCGTCACATCTTATTCTTCTCGGTTTTCTGGCAAGCATTGGCGCCGTTGTGCTTGCAGGTGATGTGCGAGTTGCTATTGGTGTGGGGGTAGTATTCGTTCTCTATGTCGTGATTCTGAGTATTGTTTTTTCATCACTCAGCGCTATTTTCAAAATGGCACTTTATGAGTACGCTCGCACCGGCACCCCTCCGCAGGGATTTTCTCCGGAACTTGTCGCTCGCGCCATGACCAGCAAGACTACTGTTCCTTTGGTCAGTCAGCAATAAAAATTCTAATAACATGCCATCATCTCCTAAAAGAATCCTTCTCAAACTTTCAGGGGAACAATTTGCCGGCAAACAATCGTTTGGTATCGATACCGACTTCTTGCTTGACTTGGCAAAGGAGTTGCATGAAGTTGTGGTGGAAACAAAAGTGCAGATTGTTATCGTTGTTGGCGGCGGGAACTTTCTACGCGGGGCAACACTTTCAAAAAATGAAGCAATGATTGAGCGCGCGACGGCGGACTATATGGGAATGCTTGCAACGGTTATGAACGGTATGGCACTCGTTGATATCCTCGAGCATTTTGGTCAGCCTGCGCGTCTCCAAACCCGTATTCGTATCGATTCTGTCGCAGAGCCCTACATCCGTCGTCGCGCAATCCGCCACCTTGAAAAAGGACGCGTGGTTATTATTGGAGGGGGAACAGGGAACCCATTCGTTACCACCGACACAGCTGCGGTCTCTACTGCGCTCGAGCTGGGGTGCGACATTGTGCTCAAGGCGACAAAAGTTGATGGTGTATATTCTAAAGACCCCAAAAAACATCCTGATGCGGTAAAGTACGAAACTCTTTCTCATATGGATGCCATTAAAAACGAACATATCTCGGTCATGGACAATGCGGCGATATCGCTTGCTATGGACAATAAACTGCCGATTCGTATTTTTGACCTCCTTTCTCGAGGCAACATAAAACGTATCACGCGTGGCGAAATTGTGGGAACTTTAGTAGCATAGTTTTAAAAAGTCTGAAAAACAATAGGTTTCGTAAAGCTTGCTTTTTTCTAAAAGGTATGCTTATATATTAGGGAAATAGCAGTACCTTGTAAGTTTCAGGTTCAACCAAGGAGGTTTTATGAAAATACGTGTGTGGATGTGGGGTGTGTTGTTTGCGCTCGGAAGTTTCTTGAGTATTCCGGCGCATGCAATCGCTATCACTGTGACCCCGTTTGTCGGACCCACTTCTTTGGGTTTGACGGGAGCGGGTCCTGTTGCTCTGAACGCGTTGTATGCAGGAGCGTCAACTGGTGGCACTTCCGGAACGCCTGAGTATTTTCAGGCAGGAGGAAGTGTTTCGTCGTGCGATATTCTTTCCACATCGTTTTATTCGTGGAATTGCATGGCGAATCCAGGGGCACCATTCGAAGAGCAGCAAGGTGGAGTGCCATACTTTGGCTTCCTTGCTCTTGGCGAAGGGGATCTCCTTCGGGTGAACAACCTCCGGTTTAGCGCAAGCAGTACCGATCCGCTCAATGTTCTTCAAGTTGAAGAACGAGGCGGGTATGGTTACTCTGCGGTGAGCATGTGGGGGATTGATTTTGGCAGCGACGATGTATTTGGCGGTGGCGATGACACATTTGGCACTTCCGGTCCGCCAAGTACATTATTCGATGCATTGGTTGGCATTATCCCTGCTAGAGGCTTTAGTGTAAATTGTCCACCGTCGTGTACAGTGGAACAACAACAGGCCTCGATTGACGGACGTGCCGCTCAGTATGGTCCCATGAGTATGACCGGAATCATTAGTTATTTTGATGCTTCCGGCTCAGGAACGTTCGATATCAACGGAGGAGCTCCAACTGACCCTTCAACTGCGGTTCCAGAACCAGCATCAGTAGCATTGCTTGGTCTTGGTCTCGGGCTGATGGGGTGGACATCATTCCGTCGCAAGCGGTCTCCGGCACGGGTGGTTTGATAACTTGAAATGGAAGGAAAACAACACCGCGAACTCTTTAAAGGGTCGCGGTGTTTCTAATTTCAATGCACAACCTAGTGCTCAGCAGCAAAAGAAATTTCTCTTTGTTTTATGGTATACTCTTTGAATTGTTTTCACTCTGAAAGCAGGGATTATTTTATATGGATATTATCAACAATTTGTTGCCAACCCTCGAGCATGTCGGTGTTTTTGGATACTGGATTGTTTTTTTTGTGGCACTCCTCGAATCCCTCGCATTCGTCGGGTCATTTGTTCCGGGCGCGACTATTGTGGTGTTTGCTGGAGTTTTGTCCGCGAAGGGGTATTTGGATATTGGCGATTTGATATGGTTTGCAGCAGTTGGAGCCATTTTGGGAGATAGTATTAGTTATTGGCTAGGGACTAAAGGGACTAAGTTTTTTAGAAATGAAAATAAATTCCTGAAGCTTGCTCATCTAGAACGTGGAGAGGCTTTTTTTGCACGGCATGGACCCAAGAGTATCTTTTTCGGTCGTTTTGTTGGACCTATTCGCTCAATTGTACCGTTTATTGCTGGTTTGTCCAAAATGAAACAGCGGACGTTTCTTTTATGGAATATCTCGGGGGGCGTGCTGTGGGCGGTCGCTCATGTCTCCCTTGGCTATTTCTTTGGAGAGATTCTTCATTCTGCCGAGGCGTGGATTTCGCGCGCGGGTCTCGTGATAGTTGTTGGGCTTTTAGTGGCGCTTTTAATGTGGATTATTATCAAAAAGAGTCGACCAGTGGTCGAGTTTTTGTCACAAATGCTTTCTTCACTTAAGAAGATTGTTTTCGCACATCCGTACAGTATTCAATTTGTAAAAAAGTATCCGCAATTCAGTGTATTTTTATCCGCGCGCTTTGCACGCAATCGTTTTACTGGTATGACCCTCACGCTTTTGTCTGTTGCATTTTTCTATGTGCTCGTGCTTTTTTTGGGAATTGTTCAAGATGTGGTGGTTTCAGATGTTGTTGTTGTTCTAGACATGCGCATTGCCAATCTCCTGTTTGCCTTCCGCGACGATGGTCTGACGCAAGTTTTCCTTTGGATTACCTTGTTGGGTAAATGGCAGGTGGTGCTATTTTTTACGTTTGTTGCGTCAATACTTTTATGGATATGGAACAAGCGCATGTACGTCATTCCTTTTTGGGTTGCGCTCTTGGGGAGTGAAGCGGTAAATTTCTTTGGCAAGCTGGCGGTGCATCGACCACGACCCGAGGTGGCGGCGTATGTGGAAAAATCATTTTCATTTCCAAGTGGTCACGCCACTATCGCGGTTGCGTTTTACGGATTCCTTGCGTATGCTCTCTGGCAACATGACGCCACAAACTGGAAACGCAGAGCGAATATTCTTTTTGCTACAATACTGGTAATTTTGGCTATTGGTTTCAGTCGACTTTATTTAGGAGTGCATTTTTTGAGTGATGTATGGGGCGGGTATCTCTTGGGTGCCCTTTGGCTCATTATTGCTATTAGTGTATCAAAATGGCTTGTTGCAACGGAAAAGAATTGGGGCAACGCGACAATTTCTCCACGAAGCAGGAAGATTATCTCGTGGGTGCTGGTGGCAGGGGCTTTCCTCTTTTATGTCGTCATGGCAACATGGTATCATCCGGCGAGTCAGGTATTTTTAAAAGAAAAACCACAGGTGGTGGGCAAGAATATTGTGAGTGCATTTCTTGAATACGGATTGCCGTACCAAACCGAGACCCTTGTGGGGAATAGTCGTGAACCGATCAATGTTATTGTTGTGACGGACAGCGAGCAGGGTCTCGTGGATGCGGTCACGAAAGCGGGATGGTCGCGCGCGGATGATTTGACCATAGGCTCTGCTGGTGGTTTTTTGAGAGCGGCTTTCTTGGGTAAGGAATATCTGGAAGCACCCCTTGCGCCATCGTTTTGGAATAATGAAACACATACGATTGGATTTGAGAAGGCTGCGAGCGCAGGAGCGGTAGGACAGCGCCATCATGTACGTTTTTGGAGGACAAATCTGACGACCAAGGAAGGGGGATTGATTTATGTTGGTACGGTTGGCTTTGATAAAAACATTAGACAGATGCTTACGTATCAAATAGATATGGCAATGGACGAAGAGCGAGAACTTTTGTTTGCTGACTTGCGAAAAGCGGGAGTTGTCGCCTCGTCACACCAAGAGCAAGGGGGTGCGGGTTCAAGGCCGGCAGTTGCTGAAGGCGAGGAGTTTTTCGGGGATGGAAGCATAGATGTTATATTTTTAAGATAAACACCATAAATGCATTATGTACAGTATGATAAAAAGTTCTTCGTTCGCATTATCGAGGATTCGGCAAGTTTAGTGTAAAGATGGAAGTTTCTGCGCCTTTGGAGCATTTTTCATTTTTGTAAAAGTGAAGTATACTAAAAGAGTAAAATATCAGACTATCATATGGAACAATCAATCATTTCTCCTGAACTTCTTGTTGAAATTACCGGCATCTTGGTGGCGGTTATTGCAGCGATGATTTTCTTTGATCTTAAAAATTCTATCGGTGGTCGCGTCGGCGCTGCTCTCAAGCCGGTAATCTGGGGCGTATTTTTTAATGCCGCAGCCTTGGGGTGGGTGATTTTCTTTACGCGCTTAAACTTGTTTCCAAATGCTCCCAAATTGTGGCTCGATCCTCATAGTCCTCTTATGGCAATCGGGATGATTTTCTTTTTGTTGGCGGCACGAAAGTTTATTTTACTAAAAAACCCTTCATAGTGAAGGGTTGAGCTACTCTACTTTGAATTACGAAACTTGTCGAGGCGCATCACTTTAAGGGGGTTTCGAGCGTGGCGACGCGAGCGACCAAAATCTCTTGAGCAAAGCGATTAGAGATTGAAGTACCCCTGTGGTGAACTTCAGGATTTTCGATTCCGCGGAATCGTGTCGCGCAAGTCCGTTGGGCGCGACCTAAATCCGTACCCTTAAAGTGATGCGCCGAGTAAGGAGTTTCGTGGCTCTTAGAGCCCTATTTGTTTGAGAAGAAGCGCAAGCTCTGCGCCTTCGATGCTTCGGTACGCCGTTTCTTTGAGTGTTCCCAATTTAATGCTCATGATGCGTACACGGGCAAGGTCTTCAACTTGAAAACCTTCTGCTGCGCACATGCGACGAATCTGATGCTTCTTTCCTTCGGTGAGTGTGATACGAAAGGTGGTTTCTCCGGCACGACGAGCAACCGCAGGTTTGGTGCGATAGCCTTCAATGTTGATGCCACGTTCAAGGTGGCGTACAAAACTGTCCGTCACTGGTTTATCAACTCTGACCAAGTATTCTTTTTCATGCGCATGGTCGGGGTGAAGAAGGCGGTCGGTGAGACGGCCGTCGTTGGTGAGGATAAGGAGTCCGTGCGAGTCTTTGTCGAGGCGACCAAGAGGGAAGAGTCCGCGGAGTGCTGGCGTACCGCCGATAATACCTTGGGTGTCTTTCTGGAGGTCGGTCGTCATGCCACGAGGTTTGTGGTAGGCGACGTAGCGGTACTGTAAAGCATTTTTGAGAAGCACAGATTCCGCAACCTCAACGACGTCTTTTTCTTGTACTTTTGTACCGAGGGTCGCGACAACACCGTTTATTTTTACCAATCCTTTGGTAATGATATTGTCGGCGCCACGACGCGTGCTAAATCCTTTTTGTGCCAAGTAGCGATTGATGCGCATTGGGTATGAGGTTTCTTCATTCATTTTTATATTATAACATACTCAATTTGGAAAATCAATACCAGCAGAATTTCGATAGTAACTCTGTACAAACGTCATAAAATGTGCTATGTTTTAAGTGGATATTGAAAACAACCATGTACCAACAAATATAGAGGGCGTGTTTCGTGACTATTGAAAAAAAGATGACCGTTGTTTTCTTTAAAAAGAGCGGTAAACAATTAGTAGGCCCCCAAAAGGGAGCACTTACCTGTCCGCACTGTGGAACAAAGAACATTCAATTACTCAGTAACAAGAATCAGTTGAGTGATTATTACTTAGGCAGACATAATGCATGTGGAAATAAGGCAATTAGCTACAGCTCCTTGATTAATAAAAATGACGTATTGCAAATTCATTGCAGCGGGACTGCTCAAGAAGGCACGTTTGTTGTTCAAGAAATTACTTACTACCACGGTGTCTACTTAAATTTACAGGTTTTAAGCAGCCCTCTAGGCAAAATACTCTTTTTTAGATACAAAGTAGCGTCAAGAAATTGGGTCCTTCTTGAGACGGTAGAGAAAAAAGCGTCATGGTCGCATGGAAAAGCTAGGCGGTCGCTCTATAAGATTGTAAAGATCGAATCACCTGAAACTATTTAGTCAAAAGGTACTAGATTTAAAACTGCCACATGACTCATGTGGCAGTTTTTTTTGTTAGTAAATTCTTATCCACACAAATTTTTGCACTTTTTCATCTTACGGCATGGTACAATAAGAGCAAACTTTATATTATGCGCGTACTTATGTTCGGATGGGAATTTCCACCTCATAACAGTGGTGGTCTCGGCACAGCCTGTTTCGGCTTGACGCGTGCACTCGCTGCAAAAAGAATTGAAATCATTTTTGTACTCCCCAAAAAGGTTGGTGTTGCTTCCTCGTTTATGAAAATGGTGTTTGCTGATACCAAACGCATCAAATTTCACACCATCGAATCCACACTGAAGCCGTACGTAACCTCTGAGGGGTACCTTCGCGAGCGCGACAAAACGCAAACTGAAATCTACGGTGGAACTTTACTCCAAGAAGTACATCGGTACGCCCTTCGTGCGCGAGAAATTGCAAAAAAAGAGAAGTTTGACGTCATTCATGCCCATGATTGGCTTTCGTTTTTGGCAGGAATTGAAGCAAAACGCGTCTCAGGCAAGCCACTCATTGTACACATGCATGCGACTGAGTTTGATCGCACTGGTGGACAGGGGGTAAACCAAGAGGTCTATCAGATTGAACGTGATGGAATGAATTTTGCCGACGGTATTATTGCCGTGAGTAATTTTACTAAACAAAAAATCGTCGAACATTACGGTATTTCGCCGGACAAGGTGCAGGTTGTGCACAATGGTATCGATGAGTGCGACTATGAGGATATTCCTGAGCGATTTATCGAACTCAAACATTCAGGGCAAAAGATTGTGCTTTTTGCGGGGCGCATTACGATTCAAAAAGGACCCGAATATTTTGTACGCGCGGCGAAACGCGTGCTTGATGTGAATCCCAATGTGCTGTTCTTGGTGGCGGGAAGTGGTGACATGGAACGACAAATGATGTTGGAGGCGACATACCTCGGTATTGGTGACCACGTTCTCTTTGTCGGTTTTCTGCGCGGACAAGATTTGCATGCTGCCTATCGTGCGGCTGATTTATTTGTGATGCCGTCGGTGTCGGAACCGTTTGGGCTTACACCACTAGAAGCAATCATTGCCGGTGCACCAGTCCTTGTTTCAAAGCAGTCAGGCGTTTCGGAGGTTCTTGTGCACGCACTCAAGACAGACTTTTGGGATGTCGAGGATATGGCGAACAAGATTTTGGGGGTTGTGTCACATAAATCCCTCAAAGACACACTGTGGGGAAATAGTCGCAAGGAAGTTCGGCAGGTGAATTGGGATGTGGCGGGTCAAAAATGCATCGATTATTACACAAAAGTAATTTGCTCGTGCGGTCCTGCGCCAGAGTCGAGATTCATTTGATTGTTTCTCAGAAAAATCTGATATAATAAACTTATATGGCATCTGTCTGTTTTTATTTTCAAGTTCATCAGCCCTTTCGCGTCAAGGATTATCGCGTTTTTGACATTGGAAATGACAGCGAGTACTTCAATGATGATTCTGATCGCTCGATTAACAACAAAAAAATTTTACACAAAGTGGCGGGGAAGTGTTACTTACCGGCAAATGCTGTCTTGCTCGAACTTCTTAACAAGCATCCCGAATTCAAAGTCAGTTTTTCTTTTTCCGGTGTTTTTCTCGAACAGCTCGAAATGTTTAGTCCAGAAACACTCGAATCATTTCAAAAACTTGTGGCGACAGGACGCGTAGAAGTACTCGAGGAAACCTACTACCACTCACTTTCTTTTTTGTATTCGCCGGAAGAATTTCGTCGTCAGGTTGCTCTTCATCGCGCAAAAGTCCAAAAGCTTTTTGGTGTAACACCGACAGTTTTCCGCAATACTGAACTCATTTACAATAACGCTTTGGCGCACGAAGTCGAAAAGATGGGCTACAAGGGGATTCTCGCCGAAGGAGCGGATCATGTTTTGGGCTGGAGGAGCCCCAATTTCCTTTATCGCCCTCAAGGGACCTCAAAAATTAAACTTTTGTTGAAAAATTATCGTCTCTCGGATGATATTGCTTTTCGTTTTTCTTCACGCGACTGGGCAGAGTTTCCTCTCACGGCACCAAAATTTGCTGACTGGGTATCACAGGTGAATGGCGGGGGGAATCTCGTTAATCTTTTTATGGACTATGAGACTTTTGGTGAGCACCAGTGGGAAGACACCGGAATTTTTAATTTCCTCCGACATTTGCCTGAAGAAATTTTACGAAACCCCGACAACAACTTTGTGACTCCTTCGGAAGCTATTGCACTTTATGAGCCTGTTGCTGAGCTTGATGTGCATCATTTTATGTCATGGGCAGATGTTGAGCGTGATTTGTCCGCATGGCTCTCAAATCCAATGCAACATGACGCCATTCGAAGTATCTACGAACTCGAAGAACAGGCTTTGAAGACAGAAGATGCGCGGATTATTGACGACTGGCGCCGCTTGCAAACCTCTGATCACTTTTATTATATGTGTACAAAGTGGTTTTCTGACGGGGATGTACACAAATATTTTAACCCTTACAACACTCCCTACGAAGCTTTTATTGCCTATATGAACGCTCTTCAAGACCTCAAGCTTCGTATCCTCTCTCATAAACCAAAAGAAAAAAACAAAATTTCAACGACGCGCAAGAGTGCAATACATGGGAAAAGTATTTCAAAAATCGCTCAGAAAAAAACTGGACACGTTTTAAAGAAAAAGAAACTTGTTCCGCGAGGTAAAAGTACCGTGAGGAAATAACATAACAACACTATGTCCAGACCACTTTCACTTGGAAACGGAAATATGCTTGTTTGCACAGATAAGTACGCCGAGGTTCGTGACATCTATTTTCCGTATGTTGGGCTCGAAAATCACATCGGTGGGCATTTTTCGCATCGCGTGGGAGCGTACGCCGACGGGCAACTCAATTGGTTTACGCATTCAAACTGGAGGATTGATTCAGATTTTCAGGATTCCGCTCTTGCTGGTGAAACGCTCGCGCAGAACAGCGCATTAGGAGTTAAAATCAAGCTTAACGATTCAGTCTATAATGAAAAAAATATTTTTTTACGCGAAGTTACGGTGACGAATGATTCTGATCGTGCACGCACCATAAAGGTCTTCTTTAATCATGAGTTTGAGATTTACGAATCGCACCGAGGAGATACGGCATATTTTGACCCAATTCATCACGCGGTAATTCACTACAATGGCAAGCGCGTTTTTCTTGTCAACGGTGTTTCTGATCATGGAGGGTTTGATGATTACACGACTGGCATTTTTAAAATTGAAGGAAAAGAAGGAAGTTTCAAAGACGCCGAAGACGGCCTGCTTGCTAAAAACCTCATTGAACATGGTCCGTCGGATTCCGTGTTGGGATTTTATCTCAACCTTGCTCCTCATGAATCAAAAACATTCTACTATTGGGTTGCTGTTGCGGAATCAATCAAAGAGGCGCGCGACCTTAATGCGTATGTGCTTGAGAAAAGACCCGGTCACCTTGTTCGCAGCGCACACGATTATTGGCACGCATGGGTGAACAAATACGATTTCAATTTTTACGGACTTAAAAAAGAAGAAATTTCGCTTTTCAAAAAATCGCTCTTCATGATTCATTCACATACGGATCGTCATGGTTCGATTATCGCTTCCGCAGATTCTGGAATGCTTCAGAGCGGACGTGATACGTATGGTTATGTGTGGCCGCGCGACGGAGCATTTTCTATGATGGCGTTTATTCGCACAGGAAATGGCAACATTGCAGAACGTTTTTTCAATTTCTGCAACTCAATCATAACGGAAGATGGATATTTTATGCACAAATATCGAGCTGACGGTTCACTTGGGAGCTCGTGGCATCCATGGATGCGCGATGGGAAAATTGAACTTCCTATCCAAGAAGACGAAACGGCATTGATCCTTATTGCGCTCTGGCAATATTACACACACACGAAAGACCTCGAATTCATCGAAAGTGTGTATAACACGCTCATTAAAAAAGCTGCCGACTTTATGGTTGGATACCGTGACCCTAAAACTCGTCTGCCTAAAGCGTCCTATGACCTTTGGGAAGAAAAATTCGGCATACACACCTTTACTGCTGCATCCGTTTACGGTGCACTCGTTGCTGCTTCAAAGTTTGCTAAGCTTCTCGGTAAAGAAAAGAGCGAACATGTATATAGTACAGCGGCGTTTGAGATTAAGCAGGCAATGCTCACGTACTTGTATGATGAACAGGAAGGAATTTTCGTCAAAATGTTAAATGTGCTTGATGATGGCACATTTGTGTATGATAAAACACTCGATATGTCGAGCATCTACGGCGTATTTACTTTTGGGGTTTTGGACATCGACGACCCACGATTGGCGCGTGCCATCGAACAGGTTGAAGCGCGCATTCTTTGCAAGACAAATATCTCAGGTGTGGTGCGCTATGAAAATGATCGCTACTTCCGTTCCGCGACTGGCGTTCCCGGAAATCCTTGGATCATCACTACGCTTTGGCTTGCGCAGTATTATATTGCTCGGGCAAAAAAAGAGTCTGATTTTGAAGAAGTGAAAAAATGGATTGCGTGGACATTGAAATATGCTGGCCCTTCAGGTATGCTTTCCGAACAGCTCGACCCATTCACCGGTGAGCAGCTTTCCGCTACTCCGCTCGCATGGAGCCATGCAGAATATATTATTACGGTTATTAAATACTTAAATCGACTTGAAGAACTCGGTATTTGCCTAAGGTGTAACCCCCTCTATCAAGAAAATTAGTCTCAAAAAATATGTCTTCTCGTGATACTGTAATGATTCCACCAACCATCATAACCATTTTTGGCGCGACGGGGGATTTGAGTACCAAAAAACTCATTCCGTCTCTCTTTAGTCTTTTTACCAGAGGGTTTTTGCCAAAAAGATTTCATATTGTGGGAGTATCTCGCCGCGCACTCTCAAATGATGAGTATCGACAATTTGCAAAAGAATCAATAGAAAGCAAGGCTCCTATTTTGGTGTCACGCGACCGTTTGGAAGAATTTCTTTCGAATATTTCGTATGCTCAGGGATCATTTGATAACCTTGAAAGCTATCAGCATTTAGGGGAAGTTCTTGCGGCCGAAGAATTTCGTTTGGGGCAATGCGCCAGTAAACTTTTTTATCTTGCAGTCCCGCCAATCTACTACAAAGCGATATTTGAAAACCTCGCCCATTCCGGCATTGCAGCATCTTGCAGTGATGAAACAGGATGGACACGCATACTTGTCGAGAAACCGTTTGGAAACGATGTGATAACAGCACGCGAGCTCGATGACACACTCGGAAAGCTTTTCAAAGAAGAGCAAATTTTTCGCATCGACCACTATCTCGCAAAGGAGGCACTCCAAGATATCCTTATGTTTCGGTTTTCCAATATGTTGCTTGAGCCTCTTTGGAACAATACATATATAGAGCGCGTTGAAATTTCGCTTTTGGAAAAAGGAGATGTACAAAACAGAGGTGCTTTCTATGATGCGGTGGGGGCACTCCGTGATGTCGGACAAAATCACATGCTTCAAATGCTTACTTTTGTAGCAATGGAAGACCCTATCGAACTCGAGGCTTCACGAATTCGTAAGTCTCGAGCCGAAGTCTTGCGTGCACTTCGTCCCATAACTTCAGGAACAGAAAACATACCGCTTGTGCGCGGACAGTACGAAGGATACGGAGATATTGCTTCTGTATCAAAAGATTCTCAAACGGAAACATATTTTCGCATGGAGGTTGCCGTAGACAACCCAAGGTGGCGCGGAGTTCCCTTTATTCTCGAAAGTGGGAAAGCGCTTGATGAAGAAAAAACTGAAATAAAAGTATATTTCAAAAAAACAGAATCCTGTCTCTGTCCTCCGGGGGCAGAGCACCATCATCAAAATATTCTTACTTTCAGGATACAACCCAACGAAGGCATCTCGATTCTTTTTTGGGCAAAAAAACCGGGATTGATTCCTGAGCTTGAACCAAAAGAACTCTCTTTTTCATATCGCCAGCCATCCTCCGAAGCACAGCTCGTGGACGCATACGAAAAAGTTTTGTTTGACGGCATTGCTGGCGACCAGATGCTCTTTGCAAGCACTGAAGAGGTGTCTGCAAGTTGGGGATTCATTACACCAATTCTTGATGTGCTAAAAAACATCCCTCTTCATAGGTATAAAAAGGGCAGTCGTGGACTGGAAAAGCCGCGCGGATAGTTGCACTATCGATATGTTTTAGGAATGACAATATGTTTGATATACTAAAGGCACAAATATGAAAAAAACAATTGGATATGTCGGTTTGGGGAAAATGGGAAAGGGGATGGCAGAGCGGCTTTTGGAAAAGGGGTGGGAGGTTGTGGCCTATAACACAAGCCCTGCGCCCATTGTCGCTCTTGAAGAATTGGGGGCGATGCCCGCGTATACGCTCGAAGAAATGACGAGCAAGCTTACGTTGCCTCGTCTGATATGGCTCATGGTTCCTCATAAAGCGGTTGACGCGGTGCTTGCTGAACTCACACCACTTCTTCAGGCGGGCGATGTTGTTATTGACGGGGGGAATTCATTCTATAAAGAATCGATGCGTCACGGAGCGGAACTTGAAAAGAAAGGTATTCACTTTATGGATGCTGGTACCAGTGGTGGTCCCCGCGGGGCTCGCGAGGGTGCGTGTACGATGGTGGGGGGCGACAAGAATGTGTTTGATGCGCATGAAGAATTATTTAAAGACATTTCTGTTCCGGACGGCTATGCTTATATGGGCAAGGTGGGTGCCGGGCATTTTGTAAAAATGGTGCACAATGGTATTGAGTACGGCATGATGCAGGCTCTTGGCGAGGGATTTGAGGTGCTCAAAAAATCCGCATTTGACCTTGACCTTGTGCGCGTGGCGGATCTGTACAATCATCAAAGTGTTATTGAGTCTCGTTTGGTGGGGTGGGCGAAGAGCGCTTTTGAGACATACGGAACAGATCTCAAAACTATTTCCGGGAAAGTGTCGCACAGTGGAGAGGGTTTGTGGACGGTGGAAACCGCAAAAGAGCTCGGGGTTCCTGTGCCGATTATTGAGGGCTCGCTCAAGTTTCGCGAAGATTCTCAAAAAAATCCAAGCTATACGGGGCAGGTTGTGTCCGCACTCCGCAATCAGTTTGGCGGACATGAAGTAAAACAAGAAAAAGAATAGCATGAAATTCAAAAAAATAATCGACATATCTTTAACAGTCGAAGAGGGGATGATTACTTACCCTCAAAATCCTGAGGTAAAAATAGAGAGCGTGCAAGGTGAAACTACTCTGCGTTCGCTTGTTTCTTTCGGCACTCATACCGGAACCCACGTTGATGCTCCGCGACATTCATTTACAAATGGTGTAGGCATGAACAAAATCCCCCTTTCAAAATTTGTTGGGAATTGTCGCGTGCTCGATTGCACAAGGTCAAAAAAGTGTATAACCGTAGAGGATCTAAAAAAACACGCTATCAAAAAAGGAGAGCGTATTTTGGCAAAAACAAGCAATTCAAGACGCGGATTTAAAACTTTTTATGACGACTACGTATACCTTGATGGCGATGCGGCGGATTATTTGGCGAAGAAAGGTATTATGCTGTTTGGTATTGATGCGCTCTCGGTGAAAAAACGCGGAGGTGATGATCAGCGTCCGCATACAGCGCTGTTGAAAAAGGGTATTGTAATCTTTGAAGGACTCGATCTCGCCAAAGCGAGTGCCGGAAGTTATTTGTTTGCCGGATTGCCTCTCAAAATGGGCGATATTGATGGCGCGCCGGCACGCGTAGTGCTTATTAAGTAATTCAACGATTCTATGTATATTTTATTTGATATTGGAGGGACAAAAATGCGTGTGGTTGGCGCAGACAAAGAAAAATTCACCGGAGCTCCGGTGGTCATTGCCACGCCAAAAGATTTCAACGAAGGCATTGAAACGTTGAAGCGCATCATTGGCAATATTGCAAACGGTACTCCGATTCAAGCAATCGTGGGAGGTATTGCCGGTCCTTTAAATAAGGAAAAAAACATGTTGGTAAAAAGTCCCAATCTAGGTGGGTGGGTTGGACGTGATATCAAAAATGCTCTTGCTGATGCGTTTAAAGTTCCAGTTATGCTGGAGAATGACGCAGCTCTCGTTGGTTTGGGCGAGGCGCATTTTGGTGCGGGGCGAGGCAAGACTATTGTTGCATATATTACAGTAAGTACCGGTGTTGGCGGTGCGCGTATCGTGGACGGACTTATTGACGAAAGCTCGCAAGGGTTCGAACCGGGGCATCAGATTATCGATCCGGATAATACCCTTTGTCCAACCTGCGAGGGGAATGACCTCGAAGCATATATTTCAGGAACTGCGATTGAAAAACGTTTCGGTAAAAAACCGCATGAAATTCACGACGATGCAGTGTGGGATGAATTGGCAAAGTTTCTCGCCTATGGGCTCAATAATATAATTGCGTACTGGTCACCGGATATTATTGTGCTTGGTGGCTCAATGATGAAAGAAGTTGGAATTCCTGTGCCTCTTGTGCGTGCACATCTTGAAAAAATCTGCAAAATTTTCCCAACCATCCCTCTTGTTGAAAAAGCGACACTTGAAGATTTTGGGGGGCTCTATGGTGCCATGGTGTACGCACGCGGTCATTATTAAAAAACTTATCTGTTTAAGTGCAGATACCTTCATGCATAAAAAAACCTCACACTCCTTATTGAAGTATGAGGTTTAATGTTGTGCTCATCGGTGGAATAATCTTCTTTCAGAGACCGTAAACGTACGATAGATTTCAAGAAATCCATGTTTGTCTCGGCATCCTTCCTTGTGTCCTTTGGGTAGCCAGCATAATTCCTCAACAACCCTTCCTTTTGGACCTCTTTGAGAAGGTATTCGAACATATCTTCCAGCAACAGGTTTGTTGCACATAGGAACACAATCGCCTTTATGCCCTTTTTCAAGAGCGCAGGGAAGCCAAGGATTTCCAGACGGAATACGTTGTCCGGCAAGTTTGGATAATTCTTCCGACTGCTCTCGGGGGATAACGGCGCAACGATCTTCAGGGACTTTGTTGTAGCACAAGGGCTTACGCATAAATCCTCCTCAGTAGTTTCGTTTCTGTGGAAAGAATACCTGCTTTCTCCCGTTTTGTCAATTTGTCGCGCCTGAATTCTAGACATCAATAAAAAGCCGGCATGTTGCATGCCGGCTTTACTCTTTTTATTATTTGAACTATTAAATGTTCAATTTTTTATCGGCTGTTTGCGCGAATACACGTTGAACGTCATTGTGTGCGCATTTTCTTTGTCGGGAGGAAACGGAGTTGTTGAGAATAAGTCCCATTCACCTTCTCCGATTTTTGGAAAGATAGTATCTCCGTCAACCTCCACCTCGATATTGGTGATGTAGAGTGTGTCGGCGTAGGGAAGGAATTGTTCGTAAAGCTCTCCTCCTCCGCAAATAAAGATTTGCTGTGGAGTTTTTGCAAGACGTAGAATGTCATCTATACTTGCAACAAACGTGACCTTTGGATAGCGGTTCGCCATCTTGCTGGTGTCTCTGGTCAAAACATACGTTTCTCGTTCAGGAAGTGCTCGACATCCAATAGAGGTGAATGTCTTCATCCCCATTGCAATGATATGACCTCGCGTTACACTTTTAAAGTACTGTAAATCTCGGGGCAAATGCCACGGCATGGTGTTTTTGTTTCCAATTACGCCATTCAGTGCGACTGCCGCAATCATTTTAATGCTCATGGGCTTTACTCCTTTGGCTGTGGGCGGGGTGAACACTACCTATCTTTAACATTAGCAGTCGTTCGAATATGTGTCAATCTTGTGGTATAGTTTCATTCATGAAGCCGATTCAGTTTGATATCAATAAAAAACTCCCCGGAAAATTGGGACGGGCAGGAACGTTAACCACCCCACACGGAGTCATTCAGACTCCGGCGTTTGTGACGGTGGGAACCAAGGCGACCGTCAAGGCGCTTTCTCCGGAACAGGTCAAAGATCTGGGCGCACAAGTTGTCCTTGCGAATACTTATCATTTATACCTTGAGCCGGGGGATGAAATCATGCGCGATGCAGGTGGTTTGGGAAAGTTTATGAATTGGCATGGACCTACGATGACGGATTCGGGCGGATTTCAGGTTTTCTCTCTCGGTGTTGCGTTTGGCTCAAAGCTTGGCAAGCTTGCCAAGGCGGGGGACGAAGTTGTCACCGAAGAAGTTGAAGCCGAGGATGTGCTCGGCAAGCTCGCAAAGATCGACGAGGACGGTGTCACGTTTAAATCTTACAAAGATGGCAGTGAGCATCGTTTTACTCCTGAACGTTCGATTGAGATTCAGCACAACATTGGTGCGGACCTGATATTTGCATTTGATGAGTGCACCTCACCCTCTGCTTCGTATGCATATCAAAAAGAAGCAATGGACCGAACGCATCGTTGGGCGGAACGGAGTCTCTATGCACACAAAAAACTCTCCCAATCCAAAATCCAAGGGTTACCCTTGGAAAATTCGAGTCTTACGGGACAAGCATTGTTGGGAATCGTGCAAGGAGGACGACATCGCGAATTGCGTGAAGAGAGTGCGCGCGTGCTCGCGGGGATGGACTTTGATGGGTATGGTATTGGCGGCTCGTTTACCAAGGAAGATATGTATGCTGCGGTCGGATGGGTAAACGCAATTCTTCCTGAGGAAAAACCACGCCATCTTCTTGGTATCGGCGAACCTGTCGACCTCTTTGGTGCGGTGGAAAACGGATGTGACCTGTTTGACTGTGTTGCACCAACGCGTATGGGGCGCAATGGTTCGCTTTATACTTGTGACGGGCGCATCAATATTTTGAATGCACGTTTTACGCAGGATTTTACTCCACTTGATCCTGAGTGTGACTGCTACACCTGCAAAAATTATACACGTGCATATTTGTCACACCTCTTTCGCTCCAAAGAAATGTTCGCGGGCACCCTCGCCTCCATTCACAACCTCCGCTTCCTTATCGCGCTCGTTGAGCGCATGCGTACGGCAATTCTTGATGGAACGTTTGAAACCCTTAAGGATTCGTTTGTTGCACGTTACACAAAGAAAAAAGCCGGCGAGAAGGTGCCGGCTTGAGAAAGGAATCTCTCTTAGGGGAGTATTACAGAAAAACTGAGGGGAACGACGCAGAGAGAAAAATAAATTGCAGTGCGCCATTCTTGAGTATAAAGTTGAACAGGAAGATGACGCCCATGATGGCAATAAAATTCACAAGAAAACAGTACCAAGGATCGCGTTTGATCATGTTCATGGAATCTCACCTTTCATAAAAAAGAGCAGGAAACAGTTGGGAAACAATTTACAGTAACTCTTACCATAGTACGCTTCTTTGTGCTATATTGTCAACACAACCAATGTCCACATTTAACCTCACATCCGACTGGCCTCCCGCTGGCGACCAGCCCGAAGCGATCAAAAAGCTCGTTTCTGGACTCAAAAAAGGCTTTGACCGCCAGACGCTTTTGGGTGTGACTGGCTCCGGGAAAACATTCACCGCCGCAAACGTTATTGCGGAAATAGGGAAGCCGACACTCGTTATCGCACACAACAAAACTCTCGCCGCACAGCTTGCGCAAGAGTACAAAGAATTTTTCCCCAACAACGCAGTGCACTACTTTGTGTCGTACTATGACTATTATCAGCCAGAGGCGTACATGCCGGTCACCGACACGTACATTGAGAAAGACGCTCAGATCAACGAAGAAATTGACCGCCTCCGCCATGCCTCGACACAGGCACTCCTGACGCGTCGCGACGTGATTATTGTTGCATCGGTGTCCTGTATCTACGGTCTCGGTTCGCCAGCGGAATATGAAAAAGAAAATTTGAAACTTGCCGTTGGACAAAAAATGGATCGCAAAGAGCTCATGAAAAAACTCATCGCCATTCACTTTGAGCGCACCAACGCCGACCTCACTCCGGGAACCTTTCGCTCTATTGGCTCACTGCTTGAAATCATGCCCGTCTCAGAAAAAATGATTTGGAGTCTTACGCTCGACATGCAGGGGATTGCATCCATCCAAAAAGTTGACCCCGTCTCACAAAAAATTGTGGGAACCGAACCCGCCATTTTCATCTTCCCTGCAAAACACTTCATCACCAACGAAGCGGCAAAGACCAAGGCACTCAAAGTCATCAAAGCCGAACTTGCCACACAACTTAAAAAATTTGAAAAGGAGGGTAAACTCCTCGAAGCCGAGCGCATCAAACGCCGCACTACCTACGACCTCGCTATGATTCGCGAGATGGGGTATTGCAATGGTATCGAAAACTATTCACGCCACATGTCAGGGCGCGCGGCTGGTTCACCCCCAGACACACTCCTTTCATATTTCCCTCGCACCAAAGACGGCAAGCCCGACTTTCTCACCATCATCGACGAATCGCACGTGACCATTCCGCAAATTGGTGGCATGTATGCCGGTGACCAGTCACGCAAAAAAACCCTCGTCGAATTCGGTTTTCGTCTGCCAAGCGCCCAAGACAACCGTCCTCTTCGCTTCGAAGAGTTCAATGAACGCGTCGGGCAAGTCATTTACACCTCCGCAACTCCTGCAACTCACGAGCGCGAGACGAGCAAGCAAGTAGTGGAGCAAATCATTCGCCCCACGGGCCTCATCGACCCCGAAATTATTTTACGACCAATTGGCGAGAAAGGTAGCTATGGCGGGCAAATCCAAGATTTCATCGCCGAGACAAAGAAAGTGGTCGCAGGTGGTCACCGCGTCATTGCCACCACCCTCACCAAAAAAATGGCAGAAGATTTGTCAGAATATTTAAAAGGGGAAGGTGTAAAAGCTGAGTACCTTCACAGTGACATCAAGACCATCGAACGGATTCAGATACTCACCGAGTTTCGCAAGGGTACGTTTGATTGTATTGTTGGCGTGAACCTGCTCCGCGAAGGACTCGATCTTCCTGAAGTTGCGCTCATTGGCATCCTCGACGCCGACAAAGAGGGATTTTTGCGCTCTGAAACAGCACTCATCCAGACCATTGGGCGCGCAGCTCGCAATGTGCTAGGGCGCGTAATTCTCTATGCCGATGTTATCACGGGCTCCATCGAGCGCGCTGTTGGCGAAACCAATCGTCGTCGCGCCATTCAAGTCGCATACAACAAAGAACACGGCATTACACCTAAGACCATCATCAAGAGTATCAAAGACATCACCGAACATCTCGAAACCGCACACATGAAAGCGGTGAAGTTCAACCTCGACGTCGACGGACAAGTCTTTGGAAAAGATTTTGCAAAACTCCTCAAGCTTAAAGAAAAAGAAATGAACCGCGCCGTCAAAGAACTCGACTTTGAAACCGCCGCCATCATCCGCGACGAAATCGCTGCACTCAAAGCACGCAACGAAGCAGGGGAATAAAAAATAAAAAGCGGATCAAGTTTTCCTGATCCGCTTTTGGTTTTCCGTAAGGATTTAATGTTTGCTCATCTTACCAACTGCCTTTGCATTTCGACAAAAGAGGAAGGTTCTTCTGTGCTCGGCCCGGTTAAAAGTGTTTGTGTTGGTATCACGCCACTTCGTACCAACATAAGCCCCGCACCTTTTTCTTGAGATACCCCTTTGAGTTTTCCCCATTCGGATAAAAACTCTTCGCGTGTGTATTCCACATTTCCTCGTGATGGGTCACCCAAAAGGACAACGTCTTTTTGTATCCCTCTCACAACCGCAAAATGTCGAAATTTCCCAACCTCAAGGTAAACAAGGACAGGCACAAATGCCACCAATCGCTCCAGTTCCTCAAAGGACAGTATTTTCTTTGAGGTGGTGTACCCTAGCGATGTGCTGAACTTCTCCATCTCAAGTAGTGAAAAGCCATTTTTCATAGACTCTGCAATTGATTCCTCACTTGCAGTTTCCATGTACTTTTTAAGAAGCGATGCTTCATCATATCGTTCATCACCAAAATGCATGCGCATAATGGTGAGGAGCGATGCGATTCCACATGAATTGTCGAGCCCTTGCTCTACAATGCCGCCGAAGCGTACCTCGTCCCATGTCCACGGTTCGTCCGAAGACGCGTATGTGGGTATGGAAAAAAGAAAAGAAAACACAAAAAGCAAAACGTGTGGCAAAGTATTCTTCATCAAAACCTCCAATAGGTTGTCATACCAAGAGATGATTGTGGTGCACTGGTTCCTATGCCAATGTTAGTAGATACCACCACACCAAAATCTGGTGTGGTTTGGTACGCAACTTTGAGCCCCATGCTTTGCGTGTCTTGCACTGCCCCCATTTCAGGATTAAGCACGAGGACACCCGCTATTTCTCCACCAAGTGACAGTGCGTGGTTGAGAAAGAATCCCATACCGAGATTGTAGCCCAGACCATTTACATCACTCTGCCAGTCTCGTTCCCATGAAGCGCCCCCAGAAACAAATGCTGGACGTAGAACTTTACTCCAGCTTGCTCCCAGAGAAGTGTGTGCCTCGTTGTGTGAGAGCTCATGTTTTCCCGTGGGAAGGGTTGCAGAAAGTATTGCTGTTGTGCTGACTTCTTTTGTGGGAAGCGTACCCAACAGGCGTATGGTTGTGTCTCCACCACCAAACGCTGAACTCTTTGCGAGTGTTGCCTCTGACGTTTCCACTCTTCGCGAAGTTGCAGAGTAGGGGAGTGCGACTGAAATTTCCATCCCATGCCCAACCCCACGACTTGCAAATACTTGCGTGGTAAGCGCACGCACACTTTGCCGTAGCCCAAATGTTTCTTGAGTTCCGGTTGTGTACACGACTCCCACCCCCGCTTGCATCTCGCTCGGCTTGAGTGACACGGTGGCTTCTCTACGATAGAGGTCATACACACGAGCAAGTTTTTGTTCGAGGGCGAGGCCTTCGGCCTCGCCCTCTTTCGCCACTTCCTCCGCATACGCAAAATTCACCGCAAACAACATACCCATTGCCACAAACATTGCTTTCATGTTTTTTCCTTTTGATTAACAAAGAGCAAAAATGAACCACAGATGTGGTTCATAAGACTTCCGCCATCATACCTTACTTTACCCCCCCCTGTCAATATTGATTTTGAGACCTGCTCCGTGTATACTCTTCAAGTAACTATAGATTCGTAGTTGCTAGTAGTTCTTTGTATTACAACAAACGACCTTGGAGGTCAGCATGAAGAGTGTTCGAAAGATTACTGCACCACTGTTTTTAGCTGTCGCGTTCCTGTTGTCCGCGACAATTGTCCCCACCATTGCTTCCGCAAGCACCATCAACACCGAGCTTGCCAGCAATCCCATCGCCGAAATCGAGAAAATCGGTCTTCCGATGTCGGATGAAATGGCGGGGGAAATGCGGGGGGAGTTTTTGCCAGTATTGTATGCAGCGGCAGTTCTTTACGGCATTCCGGTTTCCTCTCTTGTAGTTAGAATACTGAGTAGTCCAGGTTGGCCAAACAGCCTGGTTACTGCCGCAGGATTATGGGTAGCAGTTTTTGGTGGTTAACTTTTTGGCAGGAGCTTGTCTCCTGCCAATTTTTATATTAAAATTAGTACTAGGATTTAAAAATATGAATCTATTTAAAAATACGTCTTTTCTAAAAATATTTTCTATTGCAAACTTGCTATTTTTGTCCACGGTTCTTTTCCTTGTGGCAATTCCCCTACAATGGTCTTTTGATTTTACGGCATTTATTGTAATTTTTTTATTTCTGATTACAGCACCAGTTTTATATGCGTTTAATTTTTATTTTACTATGAACAAGAATATAGTTACCTTTATTGAATTGTTTTTTGGATTAATTTTTATATATCAAATTGTTTATTGGATTCCATTTCCTTTCCTTCCAATCTTGACTGTTTTAGGGCAAGAAGAATTATTTTTAATATTGTCAACCATATACAAAATATTTTTTGCATCACTTTTACTTGTTTTTTGCTCTATTTCCACATTTTACACTTTCAAATATCTTTATGTCTTAAAACATTTCAGAGCTCCCGAGGTCTCACCTCGGGAGAGTTAGAAAATTATTAAAATTAAATTTTATTAAAATTATCCAGATGAAAAGATTGATCAATCCAATGGAAATGGTGCGGGCGGTTGTGCGCGGGGAAGTGGGGAATACTTCATTTATTGTGTACGCTGTTATCTTTGTGCTCTCTGCTCTGCTAGGTGTGTACATGACCTATACAGATTTAGTTACGGATTCTTCTGAGATGTTTGCGTTTTCAGGAGGCGATACGGCATATGCGACATTGTCCCTTGTTTCAATTGCTGTATATTTCTTAGCGCCAGCGATGCTCGCGTGGAAGAAAATGTCATTCCGAGAATATATAAAATATTTTATTTGCCTCGACATACCGCTTACCGTGGTTGCTTTTTTGGCAATAATTATTTTTGTATTTATAAATATCATCTTACTTATTCTAGGTGTCCTACCTATGCCTTTAGGAGATACCCCTCCACCAATGTCATTCGGCATTTTTTCTACCATGGTTGTTGTAGTGATGGGATTATCCTTGATGATGCCATACTTCATGAAAAAGGCGATTGATCTACGCGATAAAAAACAAGGGGAGACGTTATAATAGAAAAACCACCGCGCACAAGCATGCGAGGTGGTTTTTTGTTGTACTCACAATCTCCACAATCTCCACGTGAAAGTCAAAAAGAGCATCCTCGTTGTTTTTCCCGGCACTGGCATATAGTGTGCGGATAGCCCCATACTCGGTGTGAAATTTAAGTTTCCACTAAATGCAATGCTGGGGAAATATTCTCGTTGATATTCAGTTTCACCCAAGAGTGTGAAATATTTTTCACCATCAACATTTTCCAGACTCGCTTTCCAGTAACTTTCGGCTCGAACATAGTACGAACCTCCTTCCACAGAAACTGTAGCAAACGAAGGAACGACATCGAAACGATAGTAAACAAACACTCCGGTCGCGGATCCGCTAATTTTTCTTGTGACTTTCGCTTTGAGTGATTGGATTGTAATTCCGTCAATCTCATCGATTGGTGATTCAAGAAAAAACTTTGGGGAAGTGATGGTGTTGGTCGCTGAAAATTCCAGTCCATCGATATACGATCCCCGTATACCAAAGTTGTTGCCAAGCAGACAGTCGATCGACAACTCATGCGCCGTGCTTTCGTTGTCGACACTCCGTGAATAGTTCACATCATCACTCTTTGCCAATTTCTTTTCAAGGTTGGTGAGTTTGAGGACTGACGTTGATATTTTTACATATCCAGCACCAAGACCGAGTGAACAGGTGGATTCTTTGGCTTGGACATTTGTGACCCAAAGAACAATAAGACTAATGGTAAACCACCACAAGCTTTTTTTGCTTCGCATAATACCTCCTCGTAAGGAACTCTGATGCTATTATTCAGCGCTAGAGATAATGATAGCACGCTCTTCTTTCATAAGATACCATGCGGAAGATTGACAAATATCAGCGATTCTCGTATCCTAATCACCAGAAGCAAATCGTTGTGTCAACAAAACATCTCCGTAGCATTACTACATTGGGAGGTTTTCATGAAATCAACAAAAGATCGTATGCCTGCCTTACTTTCTGTTGTTATTTCAGCATCGATCATAGTCGCTGTTCCTTTACCTCTTGCTCTTCCTTTACGACAATATAAAATATCGCCGTACTATCAACACGTAAACAATCGTTTTCTTCGCAGGCGGATGCGACAAAAGCGGTAACATGCCCCTACATGACTCAGTTTGTCATGTAGGGGCTTTTCAAGGCACAACGAGAACTTCGAGCACGGTTGCCGAAATCCAAAAACCTGCTAGTATAAAGGAACTTCTATGACTTTTTGTCAAATTGAGGGCCATATTACATCATGACCAATCCAAAGAAAAAGGGAATCGACACCATCACTGTACGCGGAGCGCGCACCCACAACCTAAAGAACATCAGTGTGGAAATGCCGCGCGACAAGATGGTGGTCTTTACGGGGCTCTCGGGCTCAGGGAAGTCTTCGCTTGCCTTCGACACCATTTTTGCCGAGGGTCAACGTCGCTACGTTGAGTCACTTTCAGCGTACGCACGTCAATTCCTAAACCAGATGCAAAAGCCGGACGTGGATGAAATCACGGGGCTTTCGCCTGCCATTTCAATCGACCAAAAATCACACTCGTCCAATCCGCGCTCAACGGTTGCGACTATTACCGAAATCTACGACTATCTCCGCGTCATGTTTGCGCGTATCGGCAAACCCCACTGTCTCTTGTGTGGTGAAGAAATAAAACGTCTCGGCAACGAAGAAATTCTGAATTTCATTTTGTCAGAGATCAAAAACGGCGAAGGAAAGAGTGCAACAACCGTGCGTATTTTTGCACCACTCGTGCGCGGACGAAAGGGGGAGTACTACCAGCTCCTCTACGACCTCCTCGGCAAAGGGTATCTCATGGTGCGCGTCGACGGTGAAATTAAAAACTTGCGTGAACAAATCGTTCTCTCTAAAACGAAGAAACATGAGATTGATGTTTTGGTAGATGAAATCAATATTGCGGATTTTCGATTCAGCGGAATCGTGTCGCGCAAGTCCGTTGGGCGCGACAAAAATATTCCTGCGAGTAAAGATGTTGCCGAAGACGAGGCGCCACAAACAAAAGGACGTGAACGCCTCTCGGAGGGCCTTGAGCGCGCACTCCTCGAATCTGAAAGTTTGGTGCGCATTGTGTTCATGAAAGACGGTGTCGAGACCAAGGACTTCATTATGTCCAACCGCTTTGCCTGCCCCAACGACGGCTTTTCTTACCCTGAAATCGAGCCACGCCTTTTCTCGTTCAACTCGCCCTACGGTGCATGCCCTGCCTGCAATGGGCTCGGCAGTAAACATTTTTTTGGGAGCGAACCATGTCCCGACTGTGAGGGTGCACGCCTCCGCAAAGAGGCAATGAGTGTGTATGTACACGGCAAGAACATTGTAGATATTTCCCGCATGTCGATTGCGCAGGCATCGGAGTTTTTTGCCGAACTCAAAATCTCTCCGCGCGACAAGGACATCTCACTTCCGGTTGTGAAAGAAATCCAAAATCGTTTGTCATTCATGCTCGACGTGGGTATCGACTACCTCACTCTCGACCGCCGTGCCAACACACTCTCGGGTGGCGAGGCACAGCGTATTCGCCTTGCGTCTCAGCTCGGTTCACGCCTTGTGGGAGCACTTTATGTTCTCGACGAGCCTACCATCGGCCTCCATCAACGCGACAATGACCGCCTTATCAAAACCCTCAAAGACCTCCGCGACCTTGGCAACACCATTATTATTGTCGAGCACGACGAAGACACTATTTTTGCCTCAGACTACCTTGTAGACATTGGACCCGGCGCCGGCGTGCACGGGGGCAATGTTGTTGCCGTTGGATACTTGGACGAGCTCATCACCAATCCAAAAAAATACAAATCCCTCACCCTCGACTATTTACGTGGCGACAAAGCAGTGGAAATTCCCAAGAAACGCCGTGACGAAGACCGTGGACACTTACGCATCAAAGAGGGCGTTGCATTCAATATCAAACATCTAAACGCAGAAATCCCTCTAGGGAAACTTGTTGCCATCACTGGCGTATCAGGCTCGGGAAAAAGTACACTCATGTACGAAATCATTTACAAGAACCTCCAAGCACGCCTCGAGCATCGCTATCGCACCAACGACATTTTCAACTGTGAGAGCTTCACCGGCACCGAGTATCTCTCACGCACGGTTCTCATCGACCAGTCGCCCATCGGCCGCACACCACGTTCAAACCCAGCGACCTACACCGGCTCGTTTACGTTCATTCGTGACATTTTTGCCGAGACTGCCGAAGCACGTTTGCGCGGGTGGGGACCGGGCCGTTTTTCGTTCAACGTAAAAGGTGGGCGTTGTGAGACTTGCCAAGGCAACGGTACTATTGCCGTCGAGATGCACTTTCTTCCAACGGTGTATGTAACCTGCGACGTATGTCGGGGTAAACGTTTTGAAAAAGACACGCTTGAAATTGTCTACAAAAAGAAAAATATTTACGACGTACTCGAGATGACCGTCGAAGAGGCGCTCGCATTTTTTGAGGACATTCCTGCAATCTACGACCGATTGAAAACTTTGAATGAAGTGGGTCTGCATTACCTCAAGCTGGGGCAATCTGCAACCACACTCTCTGGCGGGGAAGCACAACGTGTAAAAATTTCTTCTGAGTTGTACCGTCCCCATGTCGAACGCACCATGTACCTCCTCGATGAACCTACCGTAGGACTTCACTATGAAGACGTGCGCAAGCTCATCGAGATTTTGTCCAAACTCGTCGACAAAGGCAATAGCGTGCTTCTCATTGAACACAACATGGATGTTATCAAGAGCGCCGACTACGTGCTTGATATTGGACCCGAAGGTGGCAAGGGTGGGGGAGATATTGTTGCCCGTGGTACCCCTGAACAAATCGCTGCCAACCCCGCTTCCTACACTGGCAAATACCTCAAAAAAGTCCTCAAACGAAAATAGCCTTACGCCACAAGCCTCATTTTTTCCAAGGGTTACCCTTGGAAACTGTGCTTGATAATTTCCTATGAAGAAACTCGAAAAAAAACTTCCTGCAGCACCCGGTATTTATATTTTCCGCGGATCCAAACGCGCTATTTTGTATATTGGTAAAGCAACCTCACTCCACTCGCGCGTCTCGAGCTATTTTCGTCGTGACCTCATGAGCACGCGCGGGCCCATCATTGTTGGCATGGTGGAGGGAGCGACGAGTATTGAAACTATTATTACCGACTCTGTCCTTGAAGCGCTCATCCTCGAAGCGCACCTCATCAAGAAACATCAGCCACCCTACAACACCAAAGAAAAAGATAATAAAAGTTTCAACTTTGTCGTGATCACCAAAGAAACATTTCCGCGCGTGATCACCATGCGAGGGAGGGAGCTCGAAACAAAGCATGGGGAAATAAAATATGCGTTTGGACCATTTCCTCAAGGCTCGGTGCTCCGCGAAGCACTCACCCTCGTACGCAAGATTTTTCCCTTTCGTGACAAATGCACGCCGAATCAAGGAAAGCCCTGCTTCAATGCACAAATTGGCCTTTGCCCTGCTGTGTGTGCAGGCAAACTCACTCCTGCCGAATACGCACAAACAATAACGCGCATCAAACTCTTTTTTGAAGGTAAAAAGAAAACACTCGTGCGCAGTCTCGAGCGCGACATGACACGTTCTGCAAAAGCGCTCAAATTCGAAGAAGCTGCGCGCCTCAAGCGAACAATCTTTGCGCTGACCCACATCCAAGACATTGCACTCCTCAAACACAATCTTGAGCAGAAGATCACCAGCGAAAAAACAATGCGCATCGAGGCGTACGATGTCGCACACATTTCGGGAACCAACACCGTAGGAGTGATGGTTGTTCTTGAAGACGGCGAGCCCAACAAAAACGCATATCGCAAATTTAAAATACGCACCAGTACCAACGACGACAACGCTTCCCTTCATGAAATACTCGAACGCCGTTTCGGGCACCCCGAATGGTTACTTCCGTCGCTGATTGTTGTCGACGGAGGAAAAGCGCAAGTCGCCACCGCAGAACGCGCCCTCAAAGAGTGGGGAAATGTCATTCCTGTGGTGGGTGTGGTCAAAGACGAACACCACCGCGCACGCGAGATTTTGGGCGACGCCAAAATACGCGTCGCCCACGAACGCGCCATCCTCCTCGCCAACAGCGAAGCCCACCGTTTTGCCATTGCCTACCACCGCACACTTCGCCGAAAACCGCTGAAGCTCTAGTACAAAAAAACCGCCGAGTCTTGCGACTCGGCGTTCGTGTAAACACTATTTTTTTCTCTGAATCCCTGCCATATCTTCTGGAGAGATATTGATTTGTATTCCTGATGGTGAGGTTTCAAACTTATTTTTCCGAGTAACCCAAAGTAGTTGAATATCTGGACTCCCTCCAAATATGAATTTAACGATTGGTATGACCTTTGTTTTATCAATTACAAAGTTTACGTCTTTGGCGGAAGCCGTGACAATTGATCGCGGAGGGGTAAGATCTGGTCGCTCCCAGCAAAATGAGACTTCTTCGCCCTGTACTGTAATGAAAGGAGATGAATCCTTCCATGAGCAGATTGAGTATTCTTGAATCCCAGAAATGAGTGCATTTGTTTCCATGCCTGCACCACTGACGCCTCCTACCAAAACAGTTAGCAATATGCCTGTTGCCATCAACACCTTTTTCATGATCAAAGTCCTCGTATCGTAAGGTTCTTGTTTATTGCATCTGCAATATTCTATGTGAAATAATACCGCAACTATGTTTTCTTGTCTACTTTTTTTCCGCGTATAATCAAAAATCCGCCGGATCATACTGGTCCGGCGGGGCTTACAATACATAACTATTTTGCACGATGCAGTGCATTAAAATACTCGATAGGTACGCGGAGCTCGATACCCGACAACGGAGCATGAAAAGGGTACGATCCCTGAAGCCATTGCAACGGAATTTCTTTTTTACCACCAAAGATAAGGGTGACTGTTGGGTCGATAATCCAGTTGTCGAGTAATATCTTTACGTGCACAAGAGGTGTGGTAACAACAGATACTTCCTCGCTATCATTTTTCCCCCAGCAAAAGGCAATAACCCCCTCGCTTAGCCAAATGAACGCTTCCGATGGCCCAATGGTCCCGTCTTCGTGGTGTTCCTGTCGTTCGCAGATCAAGTAGCTTTCCGTGAAGACAAACATTTCGTCCATGCTTTTGGGGGGAGACGCTCCTCCGTGTGCGCTTCGTGCAACTAATATCAAAAAACTGACAACCACGCTGATCAAGAGATTTTTCATGGACGTTACTCCTCTCTGACACTTGTGGACTAACCCATATACAGTATACCAAATGTAGGATGCGCTGCCATGTTTCCATAAAAAAGCCGCTAGATCATACTGATCCAGCGGCTGAGTTGTGACGCCCCAATATTAGGGGTTTAGAACCAACTTCCGGTCCTTTTGGGAAAGCCGCACAATGATCGCATTGGGGTCTCTGATATTTTCAAGAAGGTCTCCGCCTTTTGTTTCCCCTTTGTACAAAAAAACAATCATGGGCACGGCCTTTGTTTCGTCCGTAATGAACTCCGCATCATTAAATGCAACCGATGTGTGCATCTCGACACCCCCTTTTGTGTGGATACAAAACACAATCCTCTCGCTTCCGATGCCACCTTCGATCAAAAATGGCGAATAGGGATTGGGTCGCTCCCCACGAGCAAGCTGTTTTGCAACGGATGGGGTATCTAGCAAATTGCAGACTGGGTACTCAACACCCGCACCGCCATTTTTCTGCTCATCAGCTGCCTGCGCACCTTGGGAGTGGCTCGCCAAAATGGCCAAGCACGTCAGGAGCATAAAAAAGAAAGCCGTTTTTTTCATAGAACACCTCTTGTTTACTGTGTTACAGAATGTAACACTCTGCCTAATATAATACACCAATTAAGTAAACTTGTCAACTAGAATCAGGGGTCCAACAAAAATACCCGGGCGCATAGCAAAGCGCTCAGGTATCTATGGTAGCTATCCAGTTGTGTGACACAAAAATCCCTTTTATTTCTTAAAGATTCTGATCCTATCCGATTCCTGCTCAAGAAAATCAGACAACTCATTGCACTCCTTCTTCTTTCCGTCCTTTGATACAAAACAAACCGGGTTATCGGTTATGTAAAGTTCAAAAAACGGCTTCACGGGCGCAGGTTTAATGAGCAACGTCTCAAATCCAAACTCCCGCATGTGTTGCTCAATGCAATTTGCACCATAACCCTCTTTTCGTGAGAGAGAGCTGGTAATGTAGTAAATGCTTTCGCCACTTTTTAAAAGTCGTCGTATCTTGTCCGCAACACTACTCAACCCCGCAGGTCTGCCACCGTGTGCCATGACGTCACCCCTCTTCAGAATGTACCTGTATGAAAAATACCACCCCGGAGGCAATAAGTCAATGGTTCGTAATGGTTCAATACCACGGTGTTGTTTTATGTGAGTAAGTACGCCCCTTGATTGTTTTGGGCTCAGGCTGAGCGACATTCAGCACATGCTTGGGATACAGGCTACTCACTTTCTGTTGTCATATACGGCAGAATATCAGCATATCCATACACGGGTTTTCTTTTTACTATGAACATCCAGTGGCTCAGCTGCGAAAGACATTGCTTGTTCGCATGTTATAATAGTCAGGCATGTATATATTTTTAGACGAAAGCGGTCAATTCACCAAACATAACAATGAAGAATATTTTGTAATAGGTTCATTCACTGTGGGTGACCAAAGGCGCACAGAGAAAGCATTCAAATCTTGGCGTCAGTCTAGATTTCCAAGAAAAATGCGAACACAGAATGAGATAAAGTGGTCATCTACGAGCGTGGATGACTCATTACGATTGCGGACACTTAAGCATATCGCAGAGCTTGATGTAAGGATTCGTTATGGGTATCTACAACGGGAAAACATTCCGAGTGACTTTAGAAACAATGCAGGCAAGCTGGAAAGCGGATTGCTCTACGCGGCAATCATTGCAGAAATTATAAAAACATATTTACCAACAGATGAAAAAGAATTCTATATTTTTTGTGACAATAGACACCTTAAAGGACTTACAAGGAATAGTTTTAGGGAATCAGTGAAAGCCCAGCTTCTCCCTGTTTGCTCACCTGGAACGTTTGTTGATATTCAGATGATCGATTCTACTGCAAATGCTAATATTCAAATTGCAGATTGGGTTTCTGGTGCACTTGCTTGGTATCTTGAGAAAAAACCACTCGGGGAAGAATGCTATAAAATTATTCAAAATAACATTCTTAGTACCAAAGAATTCTTCAAGTAGGCAACAAAAAACCGCATCCTAAAATGCGGGTTTTTGTTAGAAGTAGCGGTCTCACGCAGTGTCAGTCTCTAGCTTAAGTCACAGATCCTCTGTGGGAACACCAGAGCACCACGTAAGTTATTATTGCATACTCCTATTTGCATTTTATCATAATCGGGCATACAGTGCAAACCCTTTGCGAAGTCAATAAGTTGTATTCCGGCACCATGACACCCCTGCACCACCGACTTTCCAACAAAATCCAGCATTTCGTGCCTATTCTCAAAGTTTTCCCCATGCCAGCCCTTGCTTTTTGGGCAAAAATATGATATATAGATAGATGAGACCCGTTGCGGGTTTTTTGCGTGAAATGAAGAAATATATCTCAATTTTCGTCGTTTGTTTGATTGTGGCTACACTATACGCCACGTATGTGTATCGAGACGCCCTCTATCGACAAATGGACGCACTCAAGCTCATACCCAGACCCGAGCTATTTACAGAATTATACTTCGAAAATCACACCGATCTTCCTAAACAAATTGTAAAAGGGGAGACGATTTCATTTTCTTTCACCATTCACAATCTGGAAGGTAAAGACAGGGAATATCCGTATGTTGTGTATTTTAAAAATGACTACGGCACCACAACTGTCTCGCAGAGTACCGCATTTGTGAAAAACAACGAATACAAAACCATCACCGAGTCGTATACATTCAAATCAGCCTCCGAAAAAGAAACACTTTACGTAGAGCTCACCGACAAAAAGCAAGAATTGCACTTTGCACTACGAGGCGAGAAGCCGATTATTAAAAAATAAATAAAATATATGAAATTATCAGTTGTTATACCAGCATTAAACGAGGAAGGGGGGGTAGCAGACGTTATCAAACAAGTCCCTGTTGCAAAATTGAACAGTATGGGCTACGAGGTCGAGATCATTGTTGCCGATAATGGTTCGACCGACAAAACAGCGGAAATCGCTACTGCCCACGGAGCGAGAGTGGTTCCCGCACCTTTGCGTGGATATGGAAATGCTTACAAAGCTGGCTTTGCCGCTGCTACTGGTGACATTATTGCAACGGGGGATGCTGACATGACGTACCCATTTGATTCATTACCAGAACTTCTCACGACGCTCCGTGAGAAAAATTTAGATTTTCTTAACACTGACCGCTTGAGCAATCTTAATCCTGAAGCAATGACCTTCAGTCATGTTTTTGGTAATTGGTTGTTGAGTATGACAACCCGTACACTTTTTCGGTGGCCGTTTAAAGATTCACAATCAGGCATGTGGATTTTCAAGCGTTCAATCTGGGAGCATCTTGACGTAGTATCGGGAGGAATGCCATTTTCTCAGGAATTGAAGGTGGAGGCTTATGCAAAGGGATTCAAATGTGCTGAAACACCAATCGAATACCGCCCACGTGTTGGCGAAGTGAAGCTCAACACAGTAAGGGATGGTGTGCGCAATATGTCACAGCTTTTTATGAAGCGAGTTGTCTTGCGAAGGGGAACACTCACTCAGTAGCTCTGTCGGTTTGCCCTCATGAATCATGTCAGTCCAATCTAAAAAAATTGCTTTAGTTTATGATGCGGTCTTTCCCTTTATTAAGGGGGGCGCAGAAAAGCGATTTTATGAAATTGGTCGACGGCTTGCAAAAGAAGGACATGATGTACACCTGTATGGGATGAAGTGTTGGGACGGTCCCACAATCATGAAATTTGAGGGGATGACGTTGCATGGCATATGCAAGGCGATGCCACTTTATACAGACTCAGGGCGCCGTTCTATGCTTCAAGCGGTATGGTTTGGTGTTAACTGCCTTAAATTATGGTCTGAAAAGTTCGACATCATTGATTGTTGTGGTTTTCCTTATTTCTCACTTTTTTCATGCCGTTTGGTAACTTGGGTAAAACGAAAACCCCTGTATACTACATGGCATGAAGTATGGGGAAAAGAGTATTGGAGAGAATATTTGGGAAAATTAGGACTAGTTGGTTATTGGGTTGAAAAAATAACAGTAACGCTCCCTGATGTTATCATTTCAGTTTCAAACCACACCACGATTGGACTTCGCGAGACTCTTGGAAGAAGTAAAAATGTTGTTACTGTACCAAATGGGGTGGATATTGATGCAATACAAAACAGCGCGCCCTCATCTCGTGCATCTGATATAATATTTGCAGGAAGATTGTTACAAAATAAAAATGTAGATGTTTTGATTCGTGCAGTAGGGATTCTGGTGCAAAAAAATATAAACTTGTCGCTTTTTGTGGTAGGGGAGGGACCAGAAAAAGAAAAACTTCAGAAACTTACCCATGAACTAGAGCTTGAAAATAATGTTTCATTTTTTGGCTTTTTGCAAGATCCAAGCGAACTCTATGGACTTATGAAATCCTCAAAAATTTTAGTATTGCCTTCAACTCGGGAAGGATTTGGTATTATCGTGATTGAGGCAAACGCGTGCGGGCTTCCCGTCTTGACTATCAATCATGAACGAAACGCTGCAAAAGACCTAATACACGAGGGAGTAAATGGTTTGCTTGCAGAACTAAACTCAGAAAGTGTCGCTGAAAAAATCCTGCAAATATTCAAAACCATAGACACCTTAAACCCAAAACAGGGGATTGGGGAGTATGATTGGGCAAGCGTGGCGCAGAATTATAAACGTGCGTTAGAATAATATTATGAAAAAAGTAATCGTAACAACCAGTTGGGATGATGGACACGTGCTCGACCTAAAACTTGCGCAACTTCTTAAAAAGTACAATCTCAAGGGCACTTTTTATATTGCTCCTGAATGCCACGAAATTCTCCCTCAAGATAGACTTTCTCAAGTGCAAGTCCTGGCCTTGTCAAAAGATTTTGAGATAGGCGCACACACCATGACGCATCCCGATATGCGCTTGTTAACTGATGAACAAATTGAGCGCGAAATTTCTGATTCAAAAAAGCTTCTTGAAAAGTGGACGGGTGGTTCTGTGAAAAGTTTCTGTTACCCGAGCGGAAAATACCTTTTGAAGCAGAAGCAAGTGGTACGGGAAGCAGGGTTTGTCCTCGCGCGCACTGTGCGCAGATTCTCTTTTGGTTTTATAAAAGACCTCTACGAAATGCCGACCAGCATACACACTTACGACCACTGGCTGGATGCATGGCAGATTGCACTCTTTGTGCGATTCAATCCATTTAAATTTTTCCAATACTATCGCCATTGGGATAATCTTGCCATTGCTATGTTTGAGCGTGTCTCTGAAAACGGAGGAGTTTTTCATATTTGGGGACATAGTTGGGAAATTGAAAAACTAAAAGATTGGAATCGCTTAGAACGTGTGTTTCAACATATTGCCAATAAAGCCGGTGTAGAATATCTCACTAATGGAAAACTTGTATGAGTAACTCACTAAAGAAAACAGTGCTTGTTGTTGCTCCATATTTCCCGCCTTATGGTGGCGGGCTGGAACGCTATGCGTATGAGATCTCTCATCGGCTTTCTCGCGAATACCAATGGAATGTGGTAGTGGTTACTTCTGGAGAACGACATGGCGCAGATGCTAAAGAGGAGGTGGAAGGACTGACCATGTACCGACTTTCTTACGGACTAAAAGTCTCAAACACACCATTTAGTTTCAAGTGGACAAAAAAGATTCGTCATATTTTGAAAACGGAAAATCCTGATATTATAAACATACACACACCAGTGCCTGGTATTGGCGACCTTGTGGCAATGTTCGCAAAAAAGACCCCTATTGTTGTCACGTATCACACAGGAAGTATGCACAAAGGGGAAACTCTATTTGATATTTTGGTATGGATTTATGAACATGGACCGATGCGATGGCTTTTGAAACGCGCAGATCAGATTATTTGTTCATCCGATTTTGTACGTCTTATTTTTTTACAAAAATATGCACACAAAAGCGTAACTATTACTCCTGCAGTTGATACCAACCTTTTCAAGCCAGTCTCCGAGAAAAAAACAAAGTACCCGAGTATTTTGTTTGTTGCGGGACTTGCCAAGGCGGAACAGCACAAAGGTCTGCAAACTCTTATTGAAGTGGTAGCTAAGCTACAGAAAAATATTCCCGATTTACGCCTTACTGTTGTTGGTGACGGAAATATGAAAAGTGAATATGAGGAGCGAGTGCAAAAGCTTGGGTTGGGGAAGGTAGTGATGTTTACCGGTCGTCTGCTTGGTGGAAAACTTGCGGAACAATATCAACAAGCGCATATTTTTGCGCTCCCCACATCAAACGATAGTTTTAGTATGGCAATCTTGGAAGCTATGGCGTCAGGTTTGCCAGTTGTTTCAACTAAAGTAGGTAGTGTTCCCGACCTTGTTTCTGATAATGAAACAGGGTTTTTGGTAGAACCCTGCGATGGGAGAGCTCTCGCTCAAAAACTTTCTGAATTATTAGCAAATCCCGCTCTCGCACATAGTTTTGGCAATGCAGGAGTGATTAAAGTTACTAAAGATTTTAGTTGGGGAATTCGTGCGAAAGTTTGTCATGAGTTTTTCTTGTCAATGATAGATAGGCATACATCACATAAAATTAAGATATTGGAAACTCCTATACGTTTTTATCCATACATCGGCGGAGTAGAAAATCACGTGTACTATTTGTCTAAAGAACTTATAAAACTTGGGCACGAAGTAACAGTCATTTGCGCAAATGAACCTATTGTTGAGAAAGAAAGCATCGTAAATGGAGCAAAAATAAAACGGCTCAATTATAGTTTTAAAGTGGCAAACACGAATATCGCCCTAGGTCTTCCTTGGGTGCTGTGGCGTACTAATTTTGATATTGCTCACACGCACATGCCAACTCCTTGGACATCTGACATTACTGTTCTTGTTGCAAAATTGAAAGGAAAACGGTCAATCTTGACGGTGCACAATGACATGGATAAACCTGATTTATTTGGTAAAATAATCACTTGGATTTATCTTCATACCTTCTTTCAGGTCACTTTGTATTTTGTAGATAAAATTATTATAGTTAATCCTCACTGGAAAACAGCTTTCAAAAAGACAAGGAATATATTTGAACGTTTTTCGTCAAAAATTACCACACTACCAAATGGCGTTGATACAGAAATGTTTCAACCATCAACCAACAAGAGTAAGCACCCTACAATTCTTTTTGTCTCTATCTTGGATGAACACCATCGTTTTAAAGGTTTTAATTACCTAATTCACGCAATACCAAAAATAAAAGAAAAAATTCCAAATGTAAAATTGATTGTTGTTGGAGAAGGCGCTCTTGTTGATGAATACCGAGAAGAATCTAAAAAAATGGGAGTAGAAGATGTGATTGAATTTCACGGAAAAAAAACGCAAGAAGAATTGATACAATACTACCAACGGTCCAACGTCTTTGTTCTTCCATCTATCGAAATTGAAGGATTTGGCATTGTTTTACTTGAAGCAATGGCAAGTGGGATACCTGTCGTCACTACGGACGTTGCTGGAGTTGCTCCAGAGATTAGTCAACATAAAACAGGTATGGTGGTAGCGAAGGCAAACTCGAAGGAGCTAGCCGATGTAATTATTGCAATTTTAGAAAATGTAGACGATCAGAGAAGAATGGGAGCTCGTGGGCGCAAATTGATTGAGGAAAGATATGGTTGGGGTATGATAGCAAAAAAAATATCGAAAATTTTTAATGAACTATTACCATGAAAACTACACAAAAAATAACACAGATAACCCACATTGCCGCCTATTACCCCCCACATACTGGCGGATTGGAGCGTGTTGCAAAAATATCTGCAGAAGAGTTGGCAAAAAAAGGGAATTTTGTGCACGTGCTTACTTCTGCCATCAGTGGCATACAGAGGGGGACTGAGACAAAAGATAATCTTTGTGTCAGTGCTCTATGGAGTTTTGAGTTTGCTCATACTCCTTTCGCGCCAACACTATTATGGCATTTGCTTATGTTGCCACGTAATTCCATTATTCATTTGCACCTCGCGCATGCATATTGGCCAGAACTTGTTTTACTTGCCTCAAAGTTGCGACGCATTCCCTATATCGCACATTTTCATCTTGACGTAGAACCATCAGGTTTTTTTGGACCCATATTTGTATTATATAAAAAAATAGTATGGGGACCAGTACTTCGAAATGCACGTCGGGTCATTGCTTGTTCGCAGGATCAAGCAATGGTAGTGGAACGCAAATTTGGAGTTAAAAAAGAAAATATTGTTGTTATTGCAAATGCTGTTAGTGAAGATTTTTTCACCAACAAAGTTTATGCTCCATCAACAAAACAAATCCGTCTCCTGTATGTTGGGCGACTTGCACTACAAAAGCGAGTTGAGCGACTCATAGAAGCAGTATCAAAACTTTCTATTCCAGCTCATTTGACGATTGTTGGCGACGGTGAAGATCGTTCAAAATTGGAAGCATTGGTAAAAAAACTAAAACTTTCCAATGTTTCATTTGAGGGAAGAAAAAATGACAAAGAAATGCAGGAGTACCATCGCAGTCACGATGCGTTTCTCATAGCTTCCGACAAAGAGGGCGGCACTCCACTTGTCGTACTGGAAGCCATGGCGGGAGGATTGCCAATTTTGGGAACAAATGTTTCTGGTGTCAGGGAGCTTTTGAATGACACGGGGGTGCTCGTAAACGAACCATACGCAGAAAATTTTGCTCGAACGATTGAGCAACTCTGGCGTGCGCCAGAAAAATTGATTGCGCTATCGAAGAAAAGTTCTGAAAAAGCCAAGCAATATAAGTGGTCGCGATTCATCGACCAGCTTGAAGAAGTTTATGGGAGCATATCTTTATGAAAGAACTAACAATAAAGCGTAATTTTCTAATCGGAGGGGTCGCTCTATGGTGGCTGGTTTTTATTGCGCTCTCTCTTGCGCATTTCAACAATTTTCAGGTACTTAATATTGTCGGCTTTCTTTTTTTAACATTTGTTCCTGGGGTACTCACATTGCTCATTTTGAGGCTGAAACAACTTCCTTTTTGGGCGAATGTATCGATAAGTGTGGCTTTTAGTCTTTTAGAGTTGATGGTTATGGTGTTAATTGGAAACTTCTTCCTTCCCAAGCTTGGCATTATTCAACCACTTGCTCAAAATGTACTTATTGTGGAGATGAGTATTTTAGTATTTGCGCTATCTTTTGTCGCTTGGAAAAAATTGCCTGACTGGGAAGTAAGCATCGGTAAAATATTTTATTTGCTTTTTCCATCCAAGTTGGATACATGGTTGTCTCTAATCTCTATGTTGTTTGTTGTGCAAAGCATCATTGGGGCGCTAAGTCTCAATAATGGAGGTACTGGGTTGTGGACACTGGCGATGTTGGGCGAAATAGCTGTCTTTGCGCTAGTCTTGTATATTTATGCTAAAAAAATTGGTGAAAACACGGTACCAACGGCACTTTTTTTCATTAGTTTATCACTCCTCTTGATGACAAGTTTGCGCGGATGGTATATTACCGGGCACGACATACAACAAGAATATAAAGTTTTTGAACTTACAAAAAATGCTGGTCTCTGGAATATGGACTTTTATCGTGATGCATACAATGCATGCTTAAGCATTACCATACTTCCCACCATTTTTTTCAATTTGCTAAAGGTATCGGATCCGTATATCTATAAATTTTTGTTTCAGTTATTCTTTGCACTTTGCGCAGGAATTACGTATTTAATTAGCCGACATTGGGCAGATCGTCGTATATCATTTCTTGCCGGATTTTATTTTTTGTCCTTTCCAACTTTTTTTGCGGATATGGCATTTCTTGTTCGACAGGAGATCGCCTTTCTTTTTTATGGGTTGATGATTTACCTCATCTTTGAATTAAAGCTGGATATTAAAGTTCGTAGAATATTGTTTGTTGTAATGGGAATTGGAGTGATACTTTCCCACTATTCAACAACGTATACTATACTTTTAATTTTTGCATTGACAATAGTATTGAGACCGATATTTATTTGGTTGTTTAAATTTTTTAATCAGAAAACAAACATACTCAAGGATTCATCACTGCATATTCCACTTACAACCAGCGGGACTGAGAAAAAAGCGAATATCACGGTTTCCATGATTGTCATTCTGATGCTAGTGAGTTTCCTGTGGACGTCAGTTGTTACCAACACAGGGGGAAGCATAACCACCGTTTTAAAAAAGACACTATCTGCGATTGGAAACGGGTTTAATGAAAACAATCGATCTACTGATGCCTTAAACTTATTCAGTTTAAAAAAACCAAGCCAGCAAGAACAACTGCAAGATTACATTGAAAAAGTTCTTAACCCAATTAGAAATACCGCGACACCGGGGGTGTATTTTGATGCATCGACATATGCGAAATATAACTTTCTTGCCTTACCTGATGAGCGAATACCTTTAACCAATTTTGGCAACTTTGTAGAAAAATCAGGATTTAATATTACTTCAAAAATCTCTGCTTTTGGACGAATACTTGTAAAGCTCATGGAAGTCTTGGTACCGTTAGGGCTCTTGTATTTCTTGTTGCGAAGGTCTGCCGTAAGATATCTTGATAGCGAATTTTATATAATAGCGGTGTCTGCTCTCACCTTTATATTCTTGATCCTAGTAATCCCTGTTCTTTCTACCGAATACGGAATATATAGAGCCATGCAGCAATCTATGTTTGTATTAGCGCTTCCCATACTGATTGCGAGCTTGTGGATCGGTAGTTGGATTAAAAAATTATTATCTCGTTTTAAATCTAAAAAACAGGTAACCTCAATACTAACACAAAAAAACGACGAAAATATCGTATTCCCCGTAATTTTAACATTATTGTTTTTTATGTATTCTACGTCATTTTTGCCCCAAATCTTCGGTAAAACTTCAGGAATGCTTCATTTGAACAATACGGGAAGATATTATGACAACTATCTCATTAAAGCTCCTGAGGTGTTGGGGGTTACATGGCTTGACGCTATCCCTCACAGTGATACTCATGGGGTTAAGATTAAAATTCAAACGGATAGGTATTCTCAGAGAAAGATTACATCTTTAACCCCTTTAGATGTAACAAATGAAATTTTTCCCGCGGTAGTACGAAAAGATGCATATGTATTTTTGGGTGAGGCAACAACCAGAAAACAAAGGGCTACAGTAGTCTACGGTGGAGACCAAATAACTTATATGTATCCTATGCAATTTCTGGACGATAATAAAAATCTTATTTACAATAACGGGGGAGCAAAAATATACAAATAAATTATGAAAATTTTAAGAATTACAAGTATTGGTTTTGAAGGGGGTGGCTCAGACAATGGGATTATCCTTGTTGATAAAGTATTGAGACGCATGGGACACACCGTGAAAATCTTAACGAGCAATCTTCGCTCCGATTTACCCCACTTCAGCGATTTTGAATTTAAGGCACTTGATTACCAGCCCCATGTTCTTAAATTATTCTATCGATCATTCTATCCGAATTCATATTTCGCACTTCGAAAAGTTCTCAAAGAATACCAACCTGACATTGTGCAACTACATACAATGAGTCAAGTTTCGCCATCAGTTCTTTTTTTGTTAAAAAAATACCCCACAGTTATGACGATTCATGGAGCAGAGGATTTCACTCCAAGTTTATTGTTGTGGAGTTTTCCTAAAACTTGTTTCAAGGATGATCAATATAAACTTAGTGGACTGAACTTCTCAGGGTGGCTACATTATGTATATCATCGCTATATTAATGGTGCTATTTATCGCTTTGGTTTTAGAAATGTAGATCTTTTTATTGTTTTTAGCCAGTACATGAAAAATTTGATGAAGGTCGACCACATTGAAAGTGTTTGTGTGCCCAACGCAACAAAATTATTCGAGTACGAACCAATTGACTTACAAAGTAATCTTATTGCATACGTTGGTCGAATAGAAAAATTCAAAGGAGTACAGTATTTGATTGAGTCCATGCCGAACATAATTAAAAGATATTCTGATATAAGATTAGATATTGCTGGCACTGGCCCTTATGAAAATCAATTGAAATTACTCACAAAGGAGCTAGGTATTGAAAGTCATGTCAATTTTCTTGGACACTTAAATCGAGGACAGCTCCATGATCTTTATCGACGTTTAAAAATCTTAATTGTCCCTTCAGTTTGGCCTGAGCCTTTTGGCAAGGTCGGGATTGAGGCGATGAGCCTTGGTCGTCCCGTAATAGCAAGCGATGCTGGTGGGATGAGTGAGTGGTTAGTTGATGGTGAAACCGGCTATTTAGTTCCTCCAGAAAATTCTTCTGCGATTGCGGATAAGGTCATAAGGATTTTATCCACTCCAGGAATGCTCCAAGAAATGTCTCTGAATGCTCGTAGCAGGGCGCTTGATTTTGACATTGAACAACATGCACAGATAATAGTCAAATTATATAATGATGTAGCTGAAAAGAATAAGCAATAAAATTTTTAGTTACTCTCTCCACCAAAGAACATCGTATTCTTTTCTTGCCAAATCAAATTTTTCTATTTTTGCTGGATTTCCCTCAAAGTCGAGCTCATGAGGGATTAGTCCAAAACTAGAAAGTAAATCGGTAATTTGTGTTACAGAACGTCCGTATCTTTTTGAGTGTTTTTCGACAAGCTCCGTTTGAATAACAATCTCAGGATTATTTTTAATCGTTTCCTGTGAACCTAAGAGCAATGGAAGTTCAAAACCTTCAACATCAATTTTGAGGTAATCCACATGATCGACTCCAAGTTTTTCCAGGACTTCGTCGAGTGTCTGTATTGGTACAACAATGCTTTTCTCCCCATTAATTGCTACGTGAGTTTCGCCAGGATTTGAGTCATTGTAAGATATTTCTGTAGTACCGCGTTCGGATCCAAGAGCAACGTTAACGGGAGTTATGTTGTTTAAATTATTCAACTCAATATTTTTTAGTAAGTACTTATAAATAGATGGATGGGCTTCCACAGCGATTACTTTCCCTTGTGAGCCAACCTGTTGTCCTGCGCGTATTGTGTACGTACCAATATTTGCCCCTGCATCTACAAATATTGAGTCTTTGGTGAGGTGTTTGTTTAAAAATAATTGAATTGATGGGTCTCGATAGTCTGTAAAATAGACAATAAAGGAACTGTAGTTGCGCGTCATTGAAGTAAAACGAGTTCCGTCAGGAGTGGTAAATGATATATCCAGACCCAATAATTCAAAAATTGTCCACCGCACTAATTTCAAGATGCTATACAGGGGTTGTTGGAGAAACGATTCTGTGTTTTTAATAACATGATATCTTCCAACAAAAGTAAAAACAAATTGAGGAGTAATTTTTTTGAGAATTTTAATCATGAATGTTAAATTAACGCTTTCCTTGTGTGGTCATTAAGCAGCTTACCACACTTGCGACTACGTTCCCAAAAAGCCATGCGATGCCAATCCCGACTAGTCCCATGGGAAGCAGTGCGTAACTTAGCCCAATAATCGACCCCGCATAAAAAATATTAGTTATGATAAGTCCATTGAGCCCCTTCTTAATTCTGAGCAAAGCATAAAAAATAGAGTAACCACTTACTGGAATAGCCGCAATGGCAATAAAATAGAGGAGCGTAAGACCTCCTGTTGAATAATCTTCTCCAAAAATTCCCAAAATGTATTTACCACCTAAGATAAGTACGGCGATAGCTGGAATCAAAAGGATGCTAATATTTCGTACTGATTTCCCCACATTCGTGCGGAGCGTTCCTTCATTGTTGGAACCCTCCGCAAAGAGCGACTTGGTGGTAGCTTGGGGGATAACGTACAACAGGTTTGCAATCATCATCACAATATAATAATAGGCTGCCTGCTCTGGACCAAGATTATTGGTTATGATGATGGGCAACAGAGCAATGGGCAATAGGTTTAAAATTACAGCAATATAATTGCCCAAACAATATTGTCGTACGAGTTTAAGAATATTGTTACTAATGATAAATTGAGGGCGGTAGTCAAACTTGCGCATCATTACTACAATACTTAGTACGAAACCTACAGTTTGTGCTATTGCTGCGGCCGTAAAAACACCCAAAGCTCCCCAACCAATGAATGCAAAAGGGAGCACCATTTTAAGGACACTAAAGGCAGTATTGATGATGAGGGTAAATTTTGTTTGTCGGTCGGCAAGAAATACTGAATCAGTAAGAATATTTAAGGCCGACATGACACAGAAAAAAATGAATGCTAATGCAATAGGTAGATTCTCTCCTATAAAACTAATACGAGGGGAAATTTCAGGAACAAATACTATAAAGAGGAATGCTAAAACAAGTGCCGTTGCCCCTACGAGGATGAGTCCGGTGTTAAGATGGTCGTTCCTTTTGTCAGAGTTGGGAAGAAATCGCACGAATGCAGAGTCAAAACCAATGAGGCTTAGCAAGGCAATTATATTCATCACAGAAATAAGGGTAGTGGCAAGACCAATATCCTCGGTGGAAAACAGACGGGCACTGATGAGCCAAAAGAAAAAACCAAAACCTGCCATGACGCCAGTAGCGAGCATAAGGTAAAAAGAGTTGCGGAAGAGGCTGTCTTGGAAGAGGGAATATAACTTTTCTTTCATGGGGTGGTTGTCGGGAAATCTGAGCTTGTAAAAAGGCACTAAAATAGCTACACTGTGGTAGCGAGAAGATGTCTTATTATGCCTTATTTTACGAGAAAACGCAAACGATTTTGGATCTCTCTCCTTAGCTTGTCGTTGGTTGTGATGGTTGTGGTAAGAGTTTACTACAATCGAGAAATTGAGGTTACGGCAGTGGTGCCAGCGCCAACCCCCTCTGTGGTTATAGTCCTACCAGCGAAGCAAGAGGTGTCGCCTGTGGTTGTTGCTCCGGTGATTCCGAAACCATCTCCCAGTCCCATAGTTCCGCCTCCGGTAACTGCAAAAATCTTAAATTATAACTTTGGCATTTCCATTGGCGGTTTGTACTCGATGAACGCCAAAGAGTTAGATAAGAAACTCTCCGAATTGACTACATTGGGAGTCGGATGGGTGCGCTTTGATATGCAATGGGAGGAAGTCCAGCCCAAAGATAGTTTGCATTTTGAATGGAGTCGCGTTGATCGTGTTATTAAAGCATTGGACGCACACAATTTGAGACCACTCCCTATTTTGGGATATACACCAAAATGGGCGCGACTTCCTGAATGTGTAAATAGCGACAAATGTGCACCCGCGAATATTACTCAGTTTGGTATCTTTGCGCGAGAAGCTGCAAAAAGATATTCGTCGCAAGGCGTACATGTGTGGGAAATATGGAACGAACCAAACTTAAAAGCTTTTTGGAGGCCCGAGGCAAATGTTTCCCTATACGCCGAACTTCTCAAGGAGAGTTATGTTTCGATAAAAAGCTTAGATTCTTCCGCAATAGTAATGACTGGAGGAATGGGACCCTCGGACACAAAGGGGGGAAGTATCGCCCCCAGAGATTTCTTGAAGCAACTCTATGAGCAGGGAGCTCGACCGTATTTTGATGTGGTGGGGTATCATCCATATTCTTTTCCTGTTACTGCTTTGACAGTAGAGTCATGGAGCGGATGGTCCCAAATGATCGATACGAATCCAAGTTTACGAAGCATTATGCAAGAAAATGGTGATGCTGGAAAAAAAATATGGATTACTGAAGTAGGGGCGCCAACGGGGGGACCGGGTGCAATGGCAACGCTCGATGATTTTAATTACAGTCAACACCCCGACCATGTGAGCGAAGAATTGCAAGTTGGTATTTTTAAAGATGCAGTCCTGCAATATGAGAAATATGATTGGGTGGGCCCACTTTTTTGGTACACGTATAAAGATCTTGGTGTTTCAAAAAATACCAACGAAAACTTTTTTGGTCTTGTACGGTATGACGGAAGCAAGAAGCCAGCGTATGAGGTATTTAAAAACATGATTGCCTCAAGTACGGCAAAAGAGTAGGATGTTTATATGAAAGCAATCGGTCGGGGATGGCAGTACAGTGTTTATGACATAGGAAAGGGGAGAGTGTTTAAAAAATACAACTCTCGGTTTCTTGCGTATCTTATACTATTGCGTGATTGCTTTCCTTATTTTGAACACCCCCTTTGGAAATTTCCTGCATATTACGAAAGGTGTAGAATGGAAGCGGTTTATTCAATGCAGGAAATTTTGCATACAACCATTCAAAGTTGGATGTTGGGCAATCCGCGAGTAGTAGGTACCCTTGATTACGAACAAGATTTTGTTGTTTCATTGCGCAAAAAATTGGAGCAAGGGGGACGAGAGGAGGGGGAGCGGATTGTGGATAGTTTTGTTGAATTTAACAAAGTTCTCATCGAACATTCCCTTATTGACCGCAACTTTCTTATTACCGACAATTTTGGAATGAATGCGGATGGGAACATTATCTTAATGGATTTGGGCGAATTGTGCACTGATGCAAAAACTATTCGTCATCATTTAGCAAAACGACCATGGGCAACATTTGATGTGGTAAATTCTCTGCCTGCAAATCTGCGCGATTATTTTGTGAATGAAATGGACAAAGCTTTTTATAAAAAATCTGATACAATTGAAACTATATTATGAAAAGATTTTTACGAGCTGCCACGTTTACGTTATTTGTGCATAGTTTTGCTGGGTGGTTTTATATTGCGGAAAATGCGGTATTTCATCCGCAAACGCTCGCGCTTCCACTGACGCATCTTTTGCCATGGCCTCGTGAAGATACGTTTGGAATTGTTTGTTTTGGGGTGTCTATTGTTTCGCTCTTTGTGTATATGATGATACGAGAGAAAAGGTAGTGTCATGCAAAAGAAAAGCCCAGGCGGATGCCGGGGCTTTGTGATTGTTTGCTTGTTGCTTTTTATGCGGTGTCCCAGCGAACACACTTTTTAATCGGCGTAGTGAGGTGGGTGTTGCTTCCCTGTGTGTGGATTGTTGTGCTGTGCGCCTCCGACACCCACAGTTCTGGCGGGTGGGTTCCCTTTATGTCTGTTCCATATCCAGACGCCTCTACTACTTTTTTTGCGGTTTTGATATCAACGCCACCCTTCAGTAGTGCATACGCGAGTGCGACTCCTTCTGACTCGTTTTTCTCGGTTGGTGCTAGTGTGGGTTGGGCAACTCTAGGTGCTTGCATTGCGAAACGCCTCCTTTGCTTGTGAACTATATCCAGCCCGTACTTTAGCAGGGAATGTAATATGGGTCAATCGCCTGTATTTTTTAAAACTGTGGCGTAGAAAACCCCCGAGCAGTCCTGCTCGGGGGTTGGGGTTTCTCCCGTTCCTTTTTATGTGATTTCCCAACGGACGCACTTGGTGGGTGGCTCTAGATTTGTATTTGTAACCGTTCTCTGTGTTGCAAGTGACACATGGAGCTCGGGCGGATTGATACTATTAATTCTCACAAAGTAGCCCATGGTTTCAAGTGTCTCCTTCGCCTTCATGACCTTGAAACCTTCGCGAAGGAGGACTCTCGCATGTTCTTCTCCTGTCATTTGTTTGAATGAAGGAGCTTTTTCTTTGAGTAGCTCAGGCTTGTCGTGTCTTTGAAGAGGGGCGACTGGGTAATACAATGGCTGTTTTTCCATAGACCACTCCTTCGAGGTTATGTATTCGTGGATGAAATGTACCGGTCCGTACTCTATTTATGGTTATTGATTGACTCTTTTTATTTCCAAGGAATACAGATGGTGTCTTGGTTGCACCCGCGTCCAATGATTTTATCTCTGGGATTACGCGCTACGCACAATTGAGGCAACCTTTGTGCTCTATTGATTGCGGCAGTATAACCTGTCTCAGAAACTGCTCTTTGAGCCGCTTCGATAGGGGTATTTTTCGATAGCAAAAGCATAGCAAGCTCCACACCTACTATAGGGGCGGGGACAGGCAATGGGTCATTTGTTTTTTGAACAACGTGCCGATTGCTTGAATACACTGACGGTCTACTCATAAAGTAACTCCTATTTGCTGGGTAAAATGTGCCAGCCCATACTCTAGCAGGGAATGAGGGAGTTGGCAAGGGGGGTTGGGAACTTTCATATGTTGTGGACGGATACGGTATTTTGCCTAAATGGTTGCCTATGTGCTAACATGGTTCTATGGCAATACATATTCTCAAAAAACCAACTTCCATGCAAGAGGTGCGCACAATTGCCACAGAGTGGTATGGAACCATGATTAAAGGGACGGTGGATATTCTTGAGAACAAAGTTGCGATTGGCGGGGATTATCATATGGAGACCTGTGAACTTCTTGTTGAAGATGGGTCAAACCATGTGAACGTATGGGGGTTCAATATTCGATTTGATGAAGGTCAGGATGCTCTTTTGGAATTTGATTCTTTGGTGAATATTAAGCCATCGCTTGGCAATAAAAGTCGCTCGGTTGAGGACCAGGAGGTTGCAAAGAAAGCTACAGAGATCATTCACGCTTGGATTCAGTTTAAACAATAATATATGTTTGAAAAAAATACACTTTTTTATGCCGCAAATGTCGAGCCTGAAATTGCTCGAATGTTCAAAGCTTACGATCAAGGAAATACTGACTCTGCGCTTAAATTCAAAACTCGCACACTTGATATGGTGTCGAAAATACTTTCGCTTCGTGAAATAAGTCCCGCAGGGCGCGAGGAATGGTTCGTTGTTCAAAATCTCGTATTGGGATTCGACAAGCTTGATCCTTTTTCTCGACAAGTACTCCTTTCTTTCGGCAAGCCTTTTTCTGAAAAATTCACAAGGCAATTTAGCTGAAAAGCGATGGCGGTCTTTTATTGATCTTGCTTATGCAAAGAGCTCGTCTACCACTGCTTTCACATCGCCGCCGTCTGCCTTGCCCGCGAGGTCTTCCATGATGGCGCCCGTGTGGGTTGGTTTACTGATGGCACTTTGTGCTACAATTCAAGCACGTGTGGTTTCTTTATAAAAATTGGATACGGTTTTTTTTGGTGATTTCCTCAGGAATTGTTATTGTTCTTGGTGTCCTGACTTTGGAGGCGACTCCGACTCCTCGTACACCTCCATTTTCAGATTTCACTGACACTACTTCTTCTGTAGTCACCAAAGTGGCGAATACTCCTCTTCCCGTTGTGAAAAAAGAAACAGGAGTTACGGCACCTGTTTCTTTGGTGGCGAAGGATGTTCGCTCTGTGGCTCCACAGGGAACAGTCTCTGCCACTCGCAACTCTACGCTAGCAAAGAAAGAGCTGGCTCCGCTTGCTCCTTCAACAAAATCCTCGCCGGCAATTTCTCCTGCTTCAAATAAGGTGGTCACCGTAAGTATTACCACAACAAATGGGGGAGGAAAAGATGTTCCGGCACCAAGCACACCATCGAGGGCTCCTTTGCCGCCAGTAGCTTCTGCTGTGACCCCTCCGGTCGTTATTCCGCCACCAACTCCATCACCTGTTATTGTCACACCACCGCCCGTGGTTCCAATCCCGCCACCTGTTGTTGTCACACCACCGCCCGTTGTTGTTTCAATACCAGCCCAAGTCACACCACCGCCCGTTGTTGTTTCAATACCAGCCCAAGTCACACCACCACCCGTGGTTCCAACTCCACCACCAGTTGTTGCCCCACCACCTGTTGTTGCCACACCTCCACCCGTGGCTCCAATCCCGCCACCAGTTACATCGCCATCCACAAGCACCCAATTGCAAAGTTGTGCCAACATACTACCTTTAGGGGACTCAATTACTCTTGGTGTGAATGGCGGGTATCGCAATAATCTATACACAGAGCTTCAAAAGAATAATTGCGGAGTGAGTTACGTGGGAACGCAATCCGACCAATGGACGCGCGTTGCCGACAAGGACCACGAGGGACACTCAGGATTTACGATTGGTGGCATTGCCCGCGATGTAAACCCTTGGCTTACATCTACGCAACCAAACATCATTCTTCTTATGGCGGGCACCAACGACATTGCGTGGTGGACTGCTGAAAACGCAAATCAAATTGGGGCTCGTCACAATGCACTCATTGACCAACTACGCGTAGCGCGTCCTACGGCGTGGATTTTTGTTGCATCTATTCCGCCCCAGTCTTCTGCTCTTGTTAAGCCCAACAATATTGACCGCTCGCTCTTGGTCCAGCAGTTTAACACCGTCATACGCCAAAATGTGGATGCGCGTGTTGCGCTCGGTCAAAATGTTCGTTTTGTGGACGTAAATTCAGTATTAACAACCGCTGACTTGTACGACGGCATTCATCCGACAGAAGTAGCACATGCAAAGATCGCACAGAAATTTCTGGATGTGATTCGTTCAACTCTTGCGCTTTCCACGCTCCCTCCTCCGCCCGCACCAACACCAACCCCTGTGACGGCACCCGCACCCACTCCTACGAGCCTCGATCTCTCAGGCATTGAAGCCGTCGTTCAGAAAACTTTAACAACCACCAAAGAAAAATATTTCCTTGCAAATGGAAGAGTTGAAAGTGGTACCAATAGAACGACATCCGAAAGCCAGTCATACGGCATGCTCATTGCCATTCTTGCGAACGACCGGAGCACGTTTGACAACGTCTGGAACTGGACGCGAAGCACACTGCAAACTCGTCCCACAGACAAACTCTTTTCTTGGGTGTGGGAAAATGGTGCTATTCCCGACAAAAATCCAGCGACTGACGCGGATCAGGATATCGCTTATGCACTTTATTTGGCATACAAAAAATGGGGGGATGTGGCATACCTTAATCAGGCAAAAGAAATTGTTCGGGATATTTGGAATGTAGAAACAAAAGAAGTTGCAGGTACGCGTTATGTGGGGGCAGGGAACTGGGCAGTGCTCTACTATCCGGGTATTGTCGTCAACCCATCCTACCTTGCTCCCTATCAGTACCGAGCGTTTGCTACTTTTGACACTGAGCATGCGTGGATGTCGCTTGTCGACTCTTCGTACAAAGTGCTTGCTATGTGTACTGGTGCTCTTGGGCTGGCGATGGATTGGTGTAGCCTTGACGCCCAAGGGAACTTGATCGCGGATTTTAAGCTCAATGGAACAGAGAGCTCGAGGTACTCTTATGATGCACTGCGGGTGCCCTATCGAGTTGCTATGGACTACCTTTGGTATGGCGAATCTCGCGGGCTTGCACATTTGAATAAAAACACTGTGTTTGCACGGGACTGGGTAGCAAAAGGTGAAATATTTGCGGTTTACACTCAGGCTGGAGTATCTGAGGTGCCGTATGGATCGCTCGCAAGCTATGGTGCCATGTTGACGGGCGTGAGTCTGGTAAACAAAACTATGGGGAGTGAGATTTTTGACAGAAAAATCGCGTCGGTCGATGCTTTCAAGTACGCAGGTTTTTATGAAGTGGCTTGGGTTTTGCTAGGGCTGGATCTCTACAAAGAAAAGTTGCGGAGGGACTAGAGCTTACACAAAAAGCTCGTCTACCACTGCTTTCACATCGCCGCCGTCTGCCTTGCCCGCGAGGTCTTTCATGATGGCGCCGGTGAGCTGACCTGCTTTTGCCTTGTCGGTTATACCGAGAGCTTCTTTTTTTGCGATTGCAATTTTCTTTATCTCACCCCACGGCATAAGGGCGGGGAGATACTTATCAAGGATTGCGAGCTCAGCCTGTTCGCTTTCGGCAAGTTCAGGACGTCCACCGTCGGTGAATTGCTTTATTGAATCTTTGCGTTGGTTGGAGAGGCGTTTTATGACCTTGAGCACGCCTACGTCATCGAGCATATCCTGAGGCATTTTGCCAATGGCAACGAGCTCATTGGTGGCAGCGGCAAGAATTCCGCGTACTACTGATAGGCGAATGGCGTCTTTGGCACGCATCGCGTCTTTTACTTCGTTTTTGATTTGTTCGTGTAAGGTCATAGTTTTATTATATTCGCCAATAATCCATATAGTATACGGTTTTTGTGCCTGTCTGGGTATATTGACAAAAAGATAGATAGGTGCTATACTAGTAGTAGGTTTGTCAGTCAACATTCAATCGAATTTTGACCCCTTACAACTTGAACTTTTGGAGGTAGGTATGTCCAAGTCATTGGAAACACAGTTGGCCATCGCATTACGGCAAAACGAGGAGCTCAGAGAGCTTCTTCGGGAAGCCTCTGTGGACTTTCTGACAGGATTACCGATGAGACGCCAATTTGAGCATCGGGTGAAAGAAGAGCTTTCGCAGCATCATCACCATCCCGAACATCATTTTTCCATCTTTGTTATTGATCTCAATGATTTGAAAAAGGTCAATGACACGCATGGGCATTCCGAAGGAGATCGGATGATTATAGAGTTTGGAGAACTTTTCAAGAAGCTTATGCGTGAGTACGACATGGTTGCACGCATTGGTGGTGACGAGTTCACTGCCATTCTCCCCGGAGAAAGCAAAGAAGGTGCTGAGTTGGTTAAGCAACGCCTCCTTCAAAAGTTTGATGAGTTCAGAGATTCCATGGTGTATTTTTCGGGAGCTTCCATTGGAGTCGCATCCACAAGCGAAGGATTGCTTTCCTACGAAACTCTTTTCGAGCAAGCAGACCAAAATATGTACACTCACAAAAAAGCAACACGGGAGTTGCTTCTCGTGAAAAAAACTGCGTAACAAAATATCTGGCGGGCGATGACGAAGTCATCGCCCGCTTTTCTTTTTTCTTTATACAGAGTACAATGATGAGATGGAACAGGAAATTCTCAACCGACTCAAAGCGCAAGAAGAGCTCACTGCAAAAATTTTCGTGTCGGTTGAAAAAACCCGCACGTATTTCAAGTGGACATTTTATATCACCATCGCCTTTGTCGTTTTGCCTCTTGTCGGTTTAATGTTTGTCATACCGGCGCTCTTGAGCGCAATTGGTGGCGCCTATGCTGGCATCCTTTAGTCCTATGTCTATTGCTCTTCTCATTCTCGCCGGACTTGTCCTAGGCGCTCTCATTGCGTTGGGTTTGATGCACGTTTTTAATAAAAGAAGGGTAGATGACGAAGTGCCTGCACCTCAAAACGACTCACTTTTGCTCATTCAAAATCAAATCAACAATTTTCAGTCACAGATAGGGGAATTTATGAAAATGGTAGACACGCGTATTGGCGAGTCGAGCAAAGAAATGCAACAGGCGACGCATGTGCAGTTTGGTGAGTCACAAAAGCTTATTCGCGAAGTTACAGAGCAAATAGCGTCGGTGCGCGAGTCGAACAAGCAAGTTTTTAATATTGCAGAACAGCTCCACAGTCTTGAAAAAGTTTTGAAGCACCAAAAACAACGCGGGAATTTGGGAGAAGCCGTACTCGATCTCATCCTTTCAAATATTCTGCCGCCCACAGCGTACAAACTTCAATACCAATTCAAAAACGGCGACACTGCGGATGCAGTCATCATGACACCAGAGGGGCTCATTCCTATTGATGCAAAGTTTTCACTCGACAACTACAACCGCATCGTGAGCGAGACCGACGACGCACGTCGTGCCGAGTTTGAAAAAGATTTCAGAAATGATTTGAAAAAGCGTATTGATGAGACGGCGAAATACGTTCGTCCAGAAGAGGGAACATTGCCATTTGCGTTTATGTTCATTCCGGCAGAGGGAATCTACTACGACCTATTGGTAAATGAAGTGGGGGCAGTAAAAGTGAACACGCGCAATCTTATCGACTACGCATTCAATGAAAAAAAGGTGATGATCGTGTCGCCAACCACCTTTGCGGCATATCTTCAGTCCGTGCTTTATGGTTTTCGTGCATTTAAAATCGAGAAATCTGCCGAGGCTATTATTGGGCGCGTGGAGGATTTACGCAAGCACCTCATTGCGTACGAGGACTATATGAAGAAGCTCGGCAACTCGCTCAGTACCACGGTGAACCATTATTCTACCGCATATAAAGAGCTCAAAAAAGTAGACAAAGATGTGGTTAAGATCACTGGCGAGTCAGCGGGCATTGACCCGATAGCTATCGAAAAACCGCTTATGGATGAATAGCCTTGCATGCTAGCTTTTCTTAGTGTATGACTTTTGGTCGCGTCTAAAGGACTTACGCGACACGATCCCGCAGGTTGGTCGCGTCTAAAGGACTTACGCGACACGATTCCGCAGAATCGAAAAAACAACGCCCCTTTTGTAGGGGCGTTTTTGTTTTTTACTAAATAAAAAAACCTGAGAGGGGAAGGGTCGGGGGACCAAAACTCCCAGGGGATCCACGAGGGATCCAAAGTGCCCCATGCAGACGGCATTGCGGCGCTGAGAACAGAGCTGCCAGAAAAAATGCCGAAAACGCACGAGGCTGGGCACAAGAACAAACTACGACTTATCTACGTTCCACCCTAACAAATGTCTATATGTTTGTCAATACCCCTCGAAAACCTTGACATATTTTCTCAAATAAGTTATTCTCATCACGGATACAAATAGTACCCATCCTCTATGACCGAAGGTCAGGAGAAAGTATTTTAGGTTCTTTGAGAATCTCAGGAACCATAAACCAAAAGGAGTATAGCTATGGTTATTAGTATTTGTGGAAAAGAAGACTATTCGTTGATTGTTGAAGAGTTTAAGCATAAACACGGAATTCACAAAATTGTTGCTTTTTCTGGAGGCGCAAGCACCAGCTTAAGCGGTATTAGTAAAGACGACCCTCTTCAAAACGAATACGAGAAAATTGTTCAAAATGTTGAAACAAAAATAATCGGCGAAGCCATTGGCTTGCTTCGAGATTATCGTATTGCTGTATTAACTGGTGGAACAAAATGGGGCGTGCCCTTTATTGCCAGTAGGAAAGCTAAAGAGTATGGTTTGAAAACAATAGGAGTATATCCTCTTGTCGGTAAAAAGCATGCCCTCGGCGAAGAACATCTCGATCTCTCATTTTGTGTCGGACCTTTGGTTGGGCAAAGTAATTGGGGTGATGAAAGCCCAATTTTTGCTAATTTGCTTGATGGTGTGATAGTATGTGCGGGAGGGGCAGGGACGTTGACTGAGTGTGCGCACATACTTAAAATCAATGAGCATCTGTTGAAGTCTGGTAATCCACTTAAATATCTTGTTCCTATTGCGGGGACGGGTGGTGTGGCGGATTTCTTGCAAATTATTTCTTCAAATCCAGATTTACGTTCGCGGTGCATGCCTAACAAGAGAGTTGTCAGTGGTTTGCACGCGGCTGAAATTCTGCGCGAGGAACTAGAACTTGAAGACTACTTAATTTAATCAACAAAGGAGTTGGCTATGGAAAATATTTCCCAAAAGAAAGTTGTGATAACCCCAAAAGCAGTAAGCGGTTTCCCCGAGTGGCTCCCCGAGGAGAAAATACTCGAAAATAGATTACTCGATATTATACGGCAGTACTATGAACGGTACGGGTTTTCTCCGATTGAGACTCCGGCAGTAGAGCGTCAAGAAGTTCTCACTGCAAAAGGAGGGAACGAGAAAGAAATTTATTCACTCTCTCGTTTAAGGGCTGAGGATGGGGACGTGAAGGAACTTGCACTCCATTTTGATTTGACGGTTCCTCTTGCGAGATATGTTGCTCAGCATTATGGCGAGCTTGCTTTCCCTTTTCGTCGATATCAGATCCAAAAGGTTTGGAGAGGGGAGCGTCCTCAGTCGGGACGTTTTCGTGAATTTTACCAAGCTGATATTGATATTATTGGGGACGGAGAGCTTACTCTTCTTGCTGATGCGGAAATTCCAAGTATTATTTATCAAATATTCAAGACTATGAATATTGGCCCGTTTGTTATTAAGGTTAATAATCGCAAGATTCTTCAAGGGTATTTTGAGTATCTTGGTGTTCCCAAAGAGAATTGGGTTGATGTTATCAACACAGTCGATGACCTCGAAAAAGTTGGCACAGAGCAGGTACTCTCGAGGCTTGCCTCAGGGGAATTTAATCTTACTTTTCAGTCAGCACAGCAACTACTTTCTTTCATAAGTGTTGAATTTAAGAGCAATTCCGACAAGGAGTTGCATAATTTAAAGGATATGCAAGTGAATGAGTTGTTCCAGACTGGGGTGGATGAGCTGATTGAGGTGGTGCGTGGAGTTCGTGCTCTCGGTGTTCCAGATGAGAATTTCAGTATTGATCTCAAGGTTGCACGAGGACTCGACTATTACACTGGTACGGTTTATGAAACGATACTCGTGCAACACCCGGGAATTGGAAGTATATGTTCTGGGGGGAGATATGATGATTTGGCAAGCCATTTCATTGCCAAAAAATTGCCAGGTGTGGGAATTTCAATTGGAGTCACAAGGCTCCTTTCGCGCCTCCTTAAGGCAGGAATTCTTTCTGCTGGTTCGGCAACCGTTGCTCCTGTGCTTGTCACTGCAATGGATCCATCTCGACGGTTGGAGTACTTGAGATTTGCAAGTATGTTGCGTGAGGAAGGTGTAAATACTGAGGTTTATCTTGAAAACAGACGAATTGGCGATCAATTAAAATATGCAAATCGTAAAAAATTTGCTATTGCTATTATTGCTGGAGAGGTCGAGTTTTTGGATGACTCTGTAGTTGTGAAAAACTTACGCACGGGCGATCAAGAAAAGATCCCTGTATCGATGTTTGTTCAAAAAGTGAAATCTATCCTAAAAGGATAATTTCATGAGTTTTTTAAAGGCTCGCTCCGCGCGAGCCTTTTTTATTTGGAGCAATCAGGGTATTACCGCTTGCTAAACATACTTTACTTTGATAAAGTAGATCAGTGGAAGAATTTATTCAATTGAAAGGAAAAGACGTGGGTCCCACAAGCGTAGTGCTTGCGGGTGTTCATGGTGATGAGCGCGCAGGGATTGAGGCATTTAAAAAAATTTTGCCTACTTTGCAAATAGAGAAAGGACAAGTTTTTTTTGGATATGGTAATCCGCGGGCCATTGCATCCAATGCCCGATTTGTTGAGACTAACTTAAACAGAATGTTTAAGCCCGATTTTATGTTGTCAGAAGAAGAAAAAACGAGCTATGAATATGCGCGTGCGCAACTTATTAAAAAATACCTTGACCAATCTGATGCACTTTTGGATATACATGCAAGCCGTACGCCAAATAGTACACCATTCGTTATTTGTGAATCAAATGCAAAGGGAATTGTAGAGTATTTGCCAATCAGTCTTGTTGTGTCCGGTTTTGATACAGTAGAGCCAGGCGGAACTGACTACTACATGAACAGCCTGGGGAAAATTGGGGTTTGTGTTGAGTGTGGTTATTTTGGCGACCCTGAGTCATCGCGAGTGGCAGAGAAAAGCATTTTTGCGTTCCTTAAATCTCGTGGGCATATAGCGAACGATACGACCCCTCAAAGGCAATCCTATCTGCGTATGTATGAGATATATATTACAAAAACAAGCAGTTTCACACTAGCTAAGTCTTTTAACGATTTTGAGGAAGTATTGGCAGGGCAAATCATCGGAATTGATGGGAAAAAAGAAATCTACACTGAAAAAGATGGGGTGATTCTTTTTGCTCGAAACCGAAAAGAAATTGCCTGTGAGGCTTTTTTGTTGGGGGAGAAAAAAAACAGCCTTGCGTAAAATTACGCAAGGCTGTTGTGCTAAGAGGTGAGAAGTTCTTTTAGTCCAGAAAGTTGTCGGACTAAAATCACTCTACCGTCATCGTTTGGATAGTTGGCGAGAATTTTGTAACCTAATTTCTGTGTATACCACATGAACGTTTCGGATGGTTCAGGTTTTTGCCTCGTTCTCACTATGCCAATCTGCAGACCTTGTGTAAGAAAATCATTCAGGCGATGAATGATCATTGCTTTTGCGATCTTGCGACCTCGGTATGCAGAAAGGACACCAACTTCGTCTTGGTAAGCAGCTAGTCCAGAAGTTCCAAAGTTATATTCAAGCTCAGTGTTAAACGAAACACCGAGCTTTGTTTCAAGATCGGAGATATTTATAGGATAACCCCAACAAAAACCAACAACTGTTTTGTTGCTCATTGCAAGCCAGCAAGAAGATCCTGAAATAATCTCGTGACGAAGGTCAAAAAGAACCTGTTCTCTCGACCAGAAGTCCACGAGTGGTATGTCGCAGTGACGAAAATTGAGTGAGGCGAGAAGGCCTTGATCTTTTACTCCCCAATACTTCCCACATTTCGAGCACTTAAGCCATTCATTCCATGGGGTGTCCGCGAATACATCGCGGTAGCATTCGACAAGCTGCGCAGTGAGTAAGTAATCATTACTGTCGGGTGAATATCGAATCAATGAGATATTTTCCATTTCTTACTCCTTTTAATAAAGAACTGTAATTTGCCACTTTGTTGTTAGGCGGGCAATGAGTAGCCTTCTCCAACAAAGGAGAGAGTTGTTTTTATGCGAAATAAAATACATCAAGACAGCTCTCTCTTTTTTTGGACGGAATCATGATGGCTGAGTTTGTCGAGGATGTTTTTGTAGCCCCCCTTGCCATTGTTTAGCCATTTTGAAACGCGAGCTATAGTAGTGGAACTAAATCCGGTTTCCCTCGCTATTTCCGAGTAAAGAATGTTTTTTGAAAGCATTTCCGCGGCTTGTAGTCGCCTCGCTATTTCTTTGATTTCCTTTTCAGTTAAAATGTCACGCAAAAAATCACTCGTTTCTTTTGACGTCTTGAGTATCAAAATCGCCTGAATTAGCCGTTTATTTTCTTTGTGGCTCCAATCCATATGACCACTTTACCAAAGTAAAGTACAACAGTCAAGCAAACACCGCTTTCCCCACAAAGTGTTGAGCAAGCACCTCGGTATTCTTACTTCAGAAAAAATATCATGATATACTGTAACGTATGTTTGCCGAAGTTCCTCACATTGTAGAAGTAGTCCCCATGTTGGTGTGGGGTGTCATTTTTTTTGGCACGGTTGCCGTCTTTGGTGTCACACTTTTATTTATGCACAATGTTCCTCGTTTTACGATGAAGATTGTGTTTATCGACTTTTTTGTTGCGCTCATCATCCTCACTCTTTTTGTAGAAGTGTTTTTCGCTCGTTCCGTCTGGGACCTTGTTGCCAAAGCGGGGATTGCAGGGCTTGTCGTTTTTGCCAGTTTCTTCTTACTGGGAAGCGTTAAGCGAGAACTTCAAACGGAAGCAGAAATTGACAAACTTCTGCACGACCTCGATGATACGCATGCACGTTTGCAAATGCTTGACCATAAAAAATCCGAGTTTGTTGCCATTGCATCTCATCATTTGCGGAGTCCACTCACCGCTATTTCCGGATATACTTCACTTCTCATGGACGGATCATACGGGCAGCTTTCTTCAAGCATGCAGAGTGCCGTTTCAAAAATTTTAGAGTCAAGCAAACGACTTATTGTGATGGTCTCGGATTTCATGGACGTGACCCATATCGAGCGCGGTGACATGGTGTACAATTTTGCCGAGGTAGATTTTAAGGCGATGATTTTAAATATTGCGCATGACATGGAGCCCGCTGCTACACGCGCACATCTTTGGTTTGACGTGCTTGTTGAAAAAGAAAAAACTGAAGACTATATTACGGTTGGTGACTTGGGAAAGCTCCGACAGGTTGTGACCAATCTTGTGGACAATGCCATTAAATACACACCCAAAGGTGGTGTGTCGATACTTCTTCGCAAGAGTCATGACAAAAAACATATCCTATTCAGTATTTCCGACACCGGTATTGGTATGAGCAAAGAGACGCTCCAAAAGATTTTCAAAAAATTCAGTCGCGCCGAGGGAGTGAGCCGTGTGTACACTGACGGCTCCGGACTAGGGCTCTATATTGCAAAACGAATGATCAAAAAACACGAAGGGCGTATTTGGGCAACTTCAAAAGGGGTTGGTCTGGGTTCTACCTTTTCTCTTGAGCTTGAAGTGAAGCATGGGTAAATATTCTTGTGTGTGCTTTGAACGAGTCTAAATTTCTGCTAAGATGAGGAAATGAAGAAAGTACTGCTTTCAGGAGTGAAGCCAACAGGAACTGTCCACGTGGGCAACTATTTTGGTGCTATGCGCCAGTTTGTTGAGTTTCAAGACGACTACCGTCAGTTTATTTTTATTGCCAACTACCACGCACTTACGAGCGTTTCAGACGGCGCACTCCTCAAGAAACTCACACTCGATCTCGCAATGGATTACCTCGCCATCGGCATTGATCCAAAAAAGACGACAATGTTTCTGCAATCGGATGTCCCCGAGGTAACCGAACTTGCTTGGATTTTCAATACCATTACCACCGTTCCCTACCTTTCTCGCGCACACGCATTCAAAGATGCCGAGGCAAAAAACAAAGAGGTGAACGTAGGACTTTTTGACTACCCCATCCTTATGGCGGCAGATATTTTAATGTATGGCGCAGATGTGGTACCCGTGGGACTCGACCAAAAGCAACACATTGAAATTGCGCGCGACACCGCACAGAAATTCAACCGTACCTTCGGTGACACATTCAAGACGCCTGAACCACTCATTGTCGAGGAAGTAAAAACTGTCATGGGAACCGATGGACGCAAGATGAGCAAAAGTTATGGTAATACTATTGGACTCTTTGCATCAGATGAAGAAATCAAAAAAGCCGTTATGGGTATTCCTACGGACTCGAAAGGGGTTGCTGAATCAAAAGACCCCGCAACATGTAAAGTATTTGCCCTACATGAGCTCGTCAGCACAAAAGATTTGGCGGATATTCGCGCGCGCTATCTTGCTGGTGGGCTTGGCTACAAAGAATCCAAAGATATTCTTTTTGAAAACATGAGAGCATTTGTTGCGCCGTTTCGTGCTCGACGCGAGGAAATTGCGCGCGACCCCGAAAAAGTAATCAAGATATTGCGCGAGGGTGGGGAAGTAGCACGTGCCGAGGCACAGAAAGCCATGAACGTGGTCCGTGAACGTGTCGGCTTATCAATGTAATCAAACTATTTTTATGGGAATGGAACAACAAAAAGAAGAGCCGTTTATAACCGCTGCAGAAAAGATTTTTGAAGAAAGAATCTTCAACGCAAAGCAACTTGCGCAAATAGAGATCATGTCCAACCTCGGACTTTCGAATGAACAGCAAATTGCCGAATGGGCAAATGCGAATGGGAACCGCGTCGACAAACTTGTGCGGGACCCTGATTCGCATCTCCTTGACCGTCTCGAAAATAGCGATACCCACGAAGCAGCACTTGAAGAACTTAAACAAAAACTATATCATTAAAAACTTATGGAACGTATTTACATCAAAGACTTGAAAGACCACATCGGAAAAGAAGTAACCATCGCTGGATGGGTGGATATTCGTCGCGACCACGGCAAACTCATTTTCCTTGACCTTCGTGATCGCACCGGCAAAGTGCAAATGGTTGCGCTCCCTAATCACCCCGAAGCAGGGGAGACTGCAAGCAAAGTGCGCTCAGAATGGGTGATTGAGGTGCGAGGAGTTGTGAACAAGCGCCCTGACCGCATGGTAAAGGAAGGGTTGAACGGTGATCTTGAAATTGAAATGCTTGGTGGAAGTATTTTAAGTGAAGCCGTAGAACTTCCGTTCGACAAAACAGCTGATATCAATCTCGACACCTACCTCGACAATCTCCCCCTCACACTTAGAAACGAAAAAGCTCGTGCTGTTTTCAAAGTACAAGCAACCATCATCAACGCCTTTCGTACATTTTTGACAGGGAAGGGTTTCACTGAATTCCAAGCACCGAAGCTCATTGGCGAAGACGCAGAAGGTGGTGCCAATTCTTTCGATGTTGAATATTTTGGACACACCGCACACCTTGCACAAAGCCCACAACTCTACAAACAAATCATGGTCGGTGTTTTTGAGCGCGTATTTTCTACCGGCAATGTGTACCGTGCAGAAAAACACAGCACCACACGACACGTCAACGAATACACGAGCCTCGACATTGAAATGGGGTTCATCAAGGACCATACAGACATCATGCAGATGGAAAACGACATTCTTGCGCATATCATGAAAGAACTCAGAGCAACATGCTCTGCAGAGTTTGCGCTCATGGGTGCAGAAATCCCCAGCGTGCCTGAAAAAATTCCCGCACTCAAACTTCGCGAGGCGCAACAAATCATTAAAGCAGAGCAGGGGATTGATTGTTCAAGCGAACCCGACCTCGAACCCGCACATGAGCGCTTTCTGTGTGAATATGCAAAAAAGAAATGGGATTCAGATTTTATCTTTGTCACTCATTTCCCCGTATCAAAACGTCCATTTTACACCTACGAGGATGAGGCTGACCTCGGCTATACAAAAGGTGCGGACCTGCTTTTTCGCGGTATCGAGATCACCACACTCGCACAACGCATTCATCAATACGACAAACTGGTAACTGCAATGGAAAACAAAAAGTTAAATCCTGAAAAATTTGCCTTTTACCTACAGGCTTTTAAGTACGGGATGCCACCGCACGGCGGATTTGGTCTTGGGCTTGAGCGCCTCACCGCAAAACTACTTGGTCTTGAAAACGTAAAACAAGCAACGCTCTTCCCCCGCGACATGAACCGCATAGACAATTTGCTTTCAAAATAACTCGGTATTACAAATTTCATGCAAAAGAAAAGGTCGCCCGTGTGCGACCTTTTTGATGTTCATTTTTGCCCTTATGTTTTAGCCAATACCTTTTTTATAAAAACACCGATTATGATTGCCTTCCTTTTTTTAATTATCAGCGCTCTCTCCTCGTGACCAACACCATTGATTTTTTCATTTACTAAAAATGAAACGCATGCAGGGGAATCTTCCTTATACCCCGCTGGACACTCTCCTTTGTCTAGCGAACTTTTGCATGCGTCACTCAAAGGAGTACGAAAACACTTGTCTTCGTCACCAGTGACACTGCACATATTTTGAAGTCTCACGACACCCTCCTTAATCAGTTTAACTATCTATCTTCAGATTACCACACCCAATAAAAATAGCCAAGGCAAAACTTTCCTTGAACGCAGTCCAAAAACGCGGTATCATGCACCTATCATGCCTCTTGATTATCAGGTAAAAACACAGGTGTTTGAAGGTCCGCTCGAGCTCCTACTTGACCTTATTGAAAAGCGCAAGCTTTTTATCAATGAAATCTCTCTTGCGCAGATTGCCGATGACTACATTGCGCGATTGCGCGAGCTTGAAAAACTTCCCGTTGATTTTGTTTCAAATTTCCTCATTGTCGCTTCGACGTTGATACTTATCAAATCAAAATCTTTGCTTCCTTCACTTTCGCTCACTCCGGAGGAAAAAGGGGATATCAAAGAGCTGGAAGACCGTTTGCGCGAATACCAGCGTGTGCGCGAGCTTTCAGTGCATGTTCGTGAACGGTTTGGTGCAATGCGACTTTTCCCGCAAGGGCAATCACGGAAGCGAGAAGTTCGTTTTACGCCAAGCGGGGAAATCACTCCGTCGGGCATCTTTTCTGCCATACAAAGCGTGCTTATGAGCCTTCCCAAAAAAGTATCTTTGCCAAAAGTGGTAGTAAGAAAAGTTATTTCTCTGGAAGAGATGATGGACCGCCTAACCAAACGCATTACCTCCAACTTGAAACTTAATTTTCATGATTTTTCTGGCAAAGGGAGAGAAGAAAAGGTGACGATTATTGTGAGTTTTCTTGCCATGCTTGAGCTCGTGAAGCAGGGCGTGATCGCAGTAACCCAAGAGCATCATGGTGGGGATATTCTCATGGAAACGCATGTAATCGACACCCCGCACTACGGGATGTCGGGGTAGTATTTTAAAATAAAATATGAAAATAATTACGCTTAATACTTGGGGTGGAAGAGCAGGGAAGGAAAAACTCCTTGCATTTTTTCAAAAATATAAAGATACTACTGATATTTTTTGTCTTCAAGAGCTATGGTCAGCACCTTACGAGAATCTGGCTGGCCGTGTTGCGGGTGGTCAGGTTATTGATCACGGACAAATTATGGTGTACGGAATGCAGGAGATTTCAGAGCTGTTGTCTGAGCATATCTCATATTTTCGGCCACATTTTTTAGACGACTATGGCCTTGCAATGTTTGTAAAAAAAGATTTAGTAATTACGGAAGAAGGAGAAGAGTTTGTACACAAACATAAAGGATATGTCCCTGATGGTGATCTTGGAAACCATGCTCGTAATATTCAGTATGTTAGTCTCGAAGTAGATGGCAAATCATTAACCATTATTAATTTTCACGGTTTATGGAACGGGAAAGGAAAAACTGATTCTGATGATAGAATAACTCAGTCAAAAAATATTCTAGAATTTACCAAGAATATCACCGGTGATTTTGTGCTTTGTGGCGATTTTAACCTTCTTCCTGAGACTGAGAGTATGAAAATGCTCGAAAGTAGTGGCTTAAAAAATTTAATTAAGAAGTATGGGATTACTTCAACAAGAACATCTTATTATGCAAAGGATGAAAAATATGCTGATTATATACTTGTTACAAAAGAGATAGAAGTTAGGGATTTCAAGGTGCTTCCTGAGGAAGTGTCAGATCATGCAGCTTTATTCCTTGAATTATAGGGCTCTTTTACTCCTTACTCGTAAACTTGGTTCAATATGATAAGATAATGAACATGGAACACCCTTTAAACTTATCGGCACGCATTGAGGCACTTCTTTTTTTCAAAGGAGAGCCTGTCTCTGTGAAATTTCTCGCTGAAACCCTTGAGGTTTCCGAGGACGAAGCTCGTGAGGGCGTGTCGGCGCTCGCGCAAACGTGCAGAGACCAACAGCGGGGGGTTCTTGTGGTGCAAAATGGCGATGAAGCAGTGCTCGCGACGACTTCGTCCATGAGTACAACTATTGAAAAAATCACCAAGGGCGATGCAATAAAAGAGCTTGGCAAGGCCGGACTTGAAACACTTTCGCTTGTCCTGTATCGTGGGCCTATTTCGCGCAGTTCCATAAACTACATTCGTGGAGTAAATTCAAATTATATCTTACGCAGTCTGCTCGTGCGCGGGCTCATTGAAAAGGTCGAGGACAAAACACGGGGGACTGCGTATCAGCCAACATTTGAACTACTGTCGTACATGGGAGTCACCAAAGTGGCAGATCTCCCTGAGTACGAGGGTGTCCAAAAGTCGGTCGAGGAGTTTAATGAAACCAATAAAAAAGATGAATACGAAGAAGACGAATCTTTCGGCGACGAGGCTTAGAGCAATCGCCCTTGTGCTCGCCGGTGGCGCATTACTATCCTTGCTTGCCCAAGGGTTTCTTTCTTTTGCGGGGCTCACCAACGCAAAGACAATTCCTGCACAAACAGCGGAAGTTCTTCGTGCGATGCCTACCCCTGAAATGCCAGACCCTTTTGCATCGCTCGTGATTGAGGCTCGTGCGGCGATTGTTGTTGATCTTACAAACGACCATATTGTTTTTGCTAAAAATGCAGACGAAAAACTTCCCCTTGCGTCGCTCACCAAACTTATGACAGCGCTTGTTGTCCGCAAGTATTCAAAAGAAAACAGTATCGTCACGCTCACCCCCTACGACCTTGAGACCGACGGGGATAGCGGTCTGCGCATTGGGCAACAGTTTCGTGTTGGCGATCTCTTGGATATGATGCTCATCATGTCTTCCAACGACGCCGCGCATGCTCTTGCTTCTTTTGTGGGCTCGAATGTCCCGAGTGCAAATGCCGAAAGTTCTGAGGGGGGAGACATGCGGTTTGTGCGCCTCATGAACGAAGAGTCACGCACTCTTGGTTTTACACAGACGGAATTCTTTAATGAAACAGGTCTCGACGTAAACCCCGCACAAAATGGAGGCTATGGTTCTGCGCGTGAAGTTGCGGCGCTTTTCACCAAGCTCCACAAAGGTTTTCCTTCAACCCTCGAAGTAACGACGCGTAAACATACGCGCATTGTGTCACAGGGGGGCACAGTGCACGCTTTTCCAAACACCAATGAGGCTATTTCATATTTACCCGGACTTATCGCTTCAAAAACAGGGTACACCACCATTGCTGGTGGCAACCTCGCCATAATGTTTGATGGGGGATTGGGACACTTTTTCGTTGCAGTAGTGCTCGGCTCCACCTACAAAGGACGCTTTGAGGACATGCGCGCACTCATGGATGCAGTTCGCGGGACACTGTAGCTGTTGACAAGATTTTGCTGATGCGGTAGTGTGGTCATTGGGTTCATTCTACTTCAAGTTGATACTTAAGGAGATATATCTTATGGGTATGAAGAAGGTTTTGGCGGCACTCATCGTATCCGCTATTTTACTACCAGCACCGGCGTTTGCGACAACATGGTCATGGACAGGGAAATCGCGCGTAGAATCAGTACTTTTCGGTCTTTTGGGGACCGCACTACAGTGTGAATATGTCGATAAGTCTTTTTTTAAAGCAAACGCGTATTCTTGGTTTACATTCAAAGATACAAGTACTTGCCCATCAACTTACGAGGACTAAAAAATTACCTTTGTTTACAAATTGTGTGTGAAAGAGCATGGAATGCATCCATGCTCTTTTTTGTACCAAAAAACTTCCCATGACACAGTTTTGCCTCCTGCCGCTTTTCCGCTATACTGAGAGTATCTATGCCTATTGATGTTGTAAAAGTTTTCTTGCCTGCCGCCACGGCGTTTTTTGTCGGCATCATGCTTGCACCGATCTTGACCTCCTTTCTCTATAAACACAAACTCTGGAAAAAGAAAGTTCGCACCGAAGCTCTTGGCGGGGGAGGAACTCCCATTTTTGCAAAACTTCACGAGCACAAAGAAATTGGCACTCCGCGCATGGGCGGTATTATAATTTGGGTGAGCGTGCTTCTCACAACATTACTTTTTGCCGTGATTGCGGGACTGTTTGAAAATACCACGACTGACAAACTCAACTTTTTGAGTCGAAAACAGACGTGGCTTCCACTTTTTACCCTCATGGTAGGTGCACTCGTGGGGCTTGCTGACGATATCTTGCAGGTGCTTGAGCGTGGGGGATATATTGCAGGAGGGATGGCGCTCACGAAACGCATTGGAGTTGTAATTCTTCTTGGGCTCGTCGGCGGATGGTGGTTTTTTGCGAAGCTCGGCGTTTCAAGTATTCATATTCCCTTTGCAGGCGACCTCGTCCTTGGCTGGGTGATTGTGCCTCTTTTCATGCTTACCATGCTCGCGCTCTTTTCCGGTGGGGTTATCGACGGCATTGATGGACTGGCGGGGGGAGTTATGACGGCTATCTTTTCCGCGTATGCCGTTATCGCTTTTTTTCAAACTCAAATCGACTTGGCGGTATTTTGTGCGGTTGTCGCCGGAGGAACCCTCGCATTTTTGTGGTTTAATATTCCGCCTGCACGCTTTTACATGTCTGAGACGGGCATGCTTGGACTCACGACGTCGCTCACGGTTGTTGCATTTTTGACGGGCGCGGTTTTAGTTTTACCCATTATTGCATTTCCTCTTGTTGCAACGACACTTTCGAACATCATTCAAATAATCTCAAAGAGAACGCGCAAGGGTAAAAAAGTTTTTTTAGTGGCACCACTGCATCATCACTTTGAAGCAGTGGGTTGGTCGGCGCCAAAAGTTACCATGAGGTATTGGGTACTCTCCGTAGTATTCGCACTCGTTGGAATGATTGTTGCCCTTATTGGATAATTCATTATGAAGACACCAAAAATAGACCGACCTCTTCTCACGCTTGCCGTCCTCCTGTCTTCAATGGGACTTTTTGTCTTTACCTCTGCTTCGTTTGGGCTTTTTGCACGCAAAGGGTTTTCATTTACCGATATTTTCTTTGACCAAATTGTGCTCGGACTTTTTTTGGGCATCATTGCAATGATCGTCATGCTAAAAATTCCCATCAATTTTTGGCGCAAGCACGCGCTCCATATTTTCATCGCATCCATATTCCTCACTGCGCTCGTATTTGTACCTCATGTAGGTTTTGAACACGGTGGGGCAAAACGTTGGATCTCAATCGGTTCAATTTCATTCCAGCCCTCGGAGGCTCTCAAGCTTGCAACCGTTTTGTATTTTGCGGCACTACTCCCCAGTGTTAAAGGACGCATCAAGGAACTTAAGTATGTTTTTCTCATAACAGCAGGAGTGCTCGCATTTCCGGCAATCTTGCTTCTTTTGGAGCCAGACACGGGGACATTTGCGGTAGTGTTTACTGCGGCATGCGCAATGCTTGTGGCGGCAGGGGCAAGGTTGCGCCACTTTGGTATTATTTGCCTCTGCGCAGTGCTCGCCATCGGCGTTTTGGCGCTTACACGCCCGTATGTCAAAGAACGCATTCTCACATTTATGGATCCTTCCCGCGACCCGAGCGGAGCAAGCTATCAAATTCAAAAATCGCTCATCGCCATTGGTTCAGGAGGTCTTACGGGGCGTGGATTTGGACAGAGCATTCAAAAATTCAGCTCACTTCCTGAGCCGACGGGGGATTCAATTTTTGCCGTTGCCGGAGAAGAATTCGGTTTTATCGGCGGTTCGGTCATCATTCTTTTGTTCCTTCTTTTTGCTATTCGCGGCTTCCAAATAGCCCACACAGCACCAGATATGTTTAGTGGACTTTTGGCGGTCGGAATTGTTATACTGATAGTATCGCAATCATTTGCGAACATCGCAGCAATGTTGGGTGTTATTCCGCTAACCGGTCTTCCTTTAGTCTTTGTGAGCCATGGCGGGACGGCGCTCCTCTTTGCATTTATCGAAATCGGCATTCTACTCAATATCTCTAAATTACGACGCATATGAAAATTCTTTTTACCGGAGGCGACAGTGGGGGACACTTTTATCCCATTATCGCCGTGGCGCAAAAACTCAATCAGATTCTCGAACGTGAAAAAATCGCGGACGTGAGGTTTTTCTACATGTCGACCGAGCCGTACGACGAACGTCTTCTTTACGACAACAAAATCACGTTCAAGAAAGTAACAACTGGTAAACGTCGTACGTATTTTTCGATTCAGAACTTTTTTGATTTATTCAAAACAGCATGGGGTGTACTTAAAGCATTCTTTCAAATTTTTACACTCTACCCTGACATTATTTTCGGCAAAGGAGGAGCGGGGAGTTTTCCTGTGCTTGTTGCCGCGCGTTTTTTTCGCATTCCAGTCATTATTCACGAGTCCGATAGTTCCCCCGGACGCGTCAATGCATGGGCGGGAAAATTTGCACAAAAAGTTGCAATTTCCTATCCTGAAGCTGCTGAGTATTTCCCCACGGACCGAACAGCGCTCACCGGCAACCCAATCCGCCAAGAACTTCTCGCGCCTGCCACAAAAGATGTATGGAAAGAACTCGGACTTGATCCAAACATACCTCTTCTACTAATTTTGGGAGGTTCTCAAGGGGCGCAAAGAATCAACGACCAAGCTGTGAGTCTTTGCCAAAAACTCATCGAGAAATATCAGGTTGTTCACCAAGCGGGAGAAGCAAACGCGGTCGATGTGGAGAGTGTTGTGCGCGGACTTGTTTCAGGAAATCCAAATGCAAATCGCTATCGTGTGTACGGATATCTCAACACAGAAACCATGAACATGCTTGGACGTGCGGCAACGCTCATTGTGTCTCGTGCCGGATCCGCTATTTTTGAAATCGCTGCATGGGGCACTCCAGCAATTTTAATCCCTATCACCAACTCAAACGGCGATCATCAGCGCAAAAATGCGTTTGCGTATGCTCGCGCAGGTGGTGCGGTTGTTGTTGAAGAAGCAAACCTTACCGCAAGTATTCTTTTGTCGGAAACTGACCGTATCATGAATGATGCAGCTGCCCGTGATGCTATGCGTAACGCCGCGCACGCTTTTACAAAAACAGACGCCGCAGAAAAAATTGCCGATCAGATTGTCGCTGTGCTGTTGCAACACCGTGGATAATTAAACATTCAATCAATTTTCATGACCAACATTGTCACTCGATTTGCGCCATCTCCAACAGGACTCCTGCATGCCGGCAACTACCGCACTGCGGTTTTTAGCTATCTCTTTGCTCGTCAAAACAACGGCAAATTTATCTTGCGCATCGAAGACACCGACAAAGAACGCTCAAAAAAAGAATATGAAGATAATATTCTCGACAGTTTGAAATGGCTCGGACTCAACTACGATGAATTTCACCGACAATCAGAACGCGCACCAGAGCACAAAAAATACCTTAAATATCTCATCGACAAAGGTTTTGCGTATGTCTCACAAGAAGAGGCTTTAGCAGATTCGGGCGCAAAAGATCGTCGGCGCGAAGTCATCCGTTTCAAAAATCCAAACATAAAAGTTTCGTTTAAAGACCTTATTCGAGGAGACATCGAAGTCGACACTACCGACCTCAAAGATTTTGTTATTGCTAAAGACCTTGATACGCCACTTTTTCATCTTGCTGTCGTTGCCGACGATTTTGATATGGGTGTCACGCACGTCGTTCGTGGAGAAGACCACATCTCGAACACCCCACGCCAAATCCTCATCCAGCGAGCCTTGGGAGCACCTGAACCTGTCTACGCACACCTTCCGCTCATATTGGCACCGGACCGCACAAAACTTTCAAAACGAAAGGGTGCTCTCGCCATCACAGAATATCGCGAGCGGGGATATTTACCGGAAGCGGTGCTCAATTATCTCGCACTCTTGGGATGGAACCCCGGAACCGAGCAAGAAATCTTAACCAAAGACGATCTCCTCAGTCAGTTCGACATTTCAAAAGCTCAAAAAGGCGGGGCAATCTTCAATGAAGAAAAATTGCGATGGGTGAACAAAGAATATTTAAAGCTTCTTCCTTTAGAAAAACTTCACGCTGAAATTTCTTCTCGCCTCCCCGAAGACTTACGCCATTCTGCAGAAAACAACCCCGATACTTTTGCTAAAATAGTACCGATTATCCTCGACCGCATCAGTACGCTAGGCGAAGTGCTCCTCTTGGCGGATGGGGGAGAGGTCGGCTATTTTTTCAATGACCCTGTGTACGATGCCGAGGGACTTTTATGGAAGGATGAGAAAGACTCTAAACTTGCCGTAACTCGGCTTAGTAAGGTTACTGACCTGCTCAAAGAATTGTCGGACGGTAATTTTAACACAGAGACCATCAAGGGAGCTCTCTGGGAATATGCGACCGAAGTTGGGCGGGGGAGTGTCTTGTGGCCGCTTCGCTATGCACTCTCTGGGCGCGACAAATCACCCGATCCGTTTACTCTTGCGATGATTCTTGGCAAGGAAACAACTCTTCGTCGCATTGCATATGCACAAAATCTGCTTGAAAAAAATTCATAATGAGAACCAACGTTAAATTATTTTTCATACTTGCAATAGTGGGCACGCTCGCCGTCTCTTTGTCTTCCACAAGTCATGCAGAAACAGCAGAAGAACTTAAACAAAAAATAACGAGTAAGGCAGAAGAGATTAAGCAGCTTGAAGTGGAGATTAAAAAATACCAAGAACAAATCGGCACACTAGGAACAGAGAAGGTGACTCTCAAAAAACTCATAACCGAACTCGATCTCACACGAAAAAAATTGGAAACAGAGCTTCGCATCACCAAAGTAAACGTAGACGCAACATCACTTCAAATCGACCAACTCGGATCCCAAATATTTATCAAGGAGCGCGAAATTAGCTCTCGTCGTGAATCTTTGGGGGAGATGATACGCCTCGTGCATGAGCGGGACGTGTCGTCACTTCCTACTATTGTCCTTTCCCACGACTCACTGTCCGACTTTTTGAACAATATTGAATCACTCAATCAATTCAATGAGGCGGTTCAAGAAAATGTTGCACTACTCAAGGGATATAAAACCGACCTTCAAAACAAGCAAGGTGCGCGTGAAGTGGAAAAGAAAAAATTACTCAACTTTAAAGATGAGTTGAGTGACCGAAAGAAAATTGTTGAAGTAAATAAAAATGATAAGGCTCAACTTCTAACCGAAACGAGCAATCAAGAGTCGAGTTATAAAAAAATATTAGTCAAAAAAGTTGCACTCAAGGATGCATTCGAAAAAGAACTCGACGAATACGAATCCACACTGAAATTTATTCTGGATCCATCACTTATTCCTCCGCGCGGAGTCAACGTGTTTAGTAGTCCGTTGGATAATCCCTACATTACCCAGCGTTTTGGCAAGACCAGTGCGTCGGGGAGGCTCTACGTATCGGGGTCCCATAACGGCGTTGATTTTCGCGCACCACTCGGAACTCCTGTAAAAGCGATGGCGAGCGGAACGGTGATAGGCAGCGGAAATACCGACCTCACGTGTCGCGGAGCATCCTACGGAAACTGGATTTTGATTCGCTACAACAACGGACTCTCGAGCGTCTACGGACATCTTTCTTTGGTCAAAGGTGTTGAGGGTCAGACCGTATCGGCAGGGGACGTGGTTGCCTACAGTGGTAACACCGGTTATTCAACAGGCCCACACCTCCATGTCTCGCTCTATGCCTCGAGCGCAGTAACCGTAAAAACCCTCCCCAGCAGGTCGTGCGATGGCAGAATGTACACGTTGCCCATGGCGGCACCAAACGCATACCTCGACCTCCTAGATTATTTTATTTTTTAATAATTTATTTTAATTTTCTAAATAGCGATTAATATTGTGCGACATGCCCTACCCTTCGTGCTTACAAAAAGGGGAGAGGTAGGATATAATAATAGGTAAGCAATTAAAAATGGTATGAAAAAAACTCTCTCAAATAAAGGCTTTACTAAAGTGATTCTTATCGCCATAGTTATCATTGGCGCGCTCGCGTATTACAATATCGATCTTCGTGCAATTTTAGAAAAAATATTTACATCGCCACTATTTCAAACAATTTGGGAATTTCTCAAAAATATTTGGTTTGAATACTTAGCGCCAATATGGACGTTCATTAAAGGAAATCTCGAAGGCCTTTTTAGCTAGGCTCAGCGCCTTAGCTCAGAGATTTAGTTCTTTCTATTGTGCGCTCTTAATCATTTGTGGTACCCTTGGGAAAGAGAGTCTTGTTTCTGCTAACCTACACACGCACAGCCAAGTGAGGGTATATCATGTTCAGCTACTGGCAGTTTCTGGGGCGTACGCCGTCAAATCCCGACCTAAACCGTGGTGTTTGTACCATCTGTGCCGGATATCAAGCATGGCTCAAATTGTATACATACTACGACGAAGCGGGCTCCGTAGAAAAATTAGTACTCTGCGACCGATGCAAAGAACCCACCGACAAGATTACCTTTGCCGAATTTACGAAGCATGCACAGGCAGCAACCAAACACCTCGCGCACGAAGGAGAAAAGAAATAGTCGAAATAAATACCACCGCCTTGGTGCGTCCCAACCGGACGCACCTTTTTCTTAAATGTCTCTTTCTCTACCATAATTTTACGATAGTATGTCGCAAAAGATATATTGTGCGACATACTATCGTAAAATACCAATGCCCCTAGAATACCCCCGCGGAGCCCCTCTCGTGGCTTTCCCTTCCCCTTACCTTTTCATCAACAAATAAAGCGCTCAATTAATTGTCATACATCCCCTCTTTTATGATCCTTAGCTTCCCAATTATGTCTGGGTCTAAAATTTTTTGAAACCGTGGAATTATTTTACCATCTTTCTCAACAGTCCCTATAAACATATCGTATGGACGAGCACAATAATTTGCTGGAGCAAGAAAAGTATTTTTATAGAGTGGACGATACAAAACCGTATAATTTCTTTCTTCGGTATGAAGCCCGAGACCTATCACTTCATACGCGTAGTTATTTATTTCACCCGCTTGATTATGTTTGTAGTGGTAATAGAATCCATTTGCTGGAACTTGAGTTGGTTTATCCATAAAAGTATTTTATCAGATGCTATAAAATTTCGCGAGCGGACAGTCCTTGTGCTTGCAATGCGCCGGACAATACGCGCGCCCGTACAAGATAAGCAGATGCGAAAATCGCACCCAGTCTTTTTTGGGGACAATCTCCATCAGGTCGCGTTCTATCTTCACCGCGTCGCGGTGTTTGGTGAGCCCCAAAAGTCTTGTAAGCCGGATGACGTGCGTATCAACCGCAATCCCCTCTGCATATCCATAATGCTCGCCCAAGACCACGTTCGCCGTCTTCCTCCCCACGCCGGGAATCGTGACCATCTCCCCCATCGTTTTTGGAATTTTTCCTGCAAAATCTTTTTTGACTGCGTCCGCCGCCGCAAGAATATTTTTTGTTTTGTTTTTATAAAATCCCGTCGAGAAAATGTCTTGCTCAAACGTGCGCGGGTCTGCATTCACATAGTCATTGAGTGTGCGGTATTTTTTAAAAAGCTTCTCCGTCACCTCATTCACCTTCTTGTCAGTGCACTGCGCAGACAACACGACCGCAACAAGAAGCTCAAATGGCGTGCTGTAGTTGAGGGCGCACTTGGGGTCAGGAAGAAGCCGCGTGAGGACACGCATGATTTTAGGCAAGTTGGTATTTTCTTTTTTCATAATATACTAAGCCATCTTTTGTGAGCGCATCGAGCGCTTCTTTCGTACGTGCGTCACCCTCGCACGCACGGCGAATCGCCACCAGCGTCCCCGACCCCTCACTCAACACACGAACTATCTTCCCCCGCACCTCCCGTAGCGACCCCTTGAACGTACTTTGTTTTACATAGTGTCTGCTCTGCACGTTCGGATTTTTTCGCACGACTTTGGGCAACTCTGCACCATAGTCCATGAGCGCCCAGTACCATTCACGTGGTTGCCCACGGTCGAGCGTCGCCTCCACCAGTGGCAAAATTTCTTTGTCACCTATCCCCTCTTGGTTACCAAAAAACTGATGAATAAACACCCGTCGAATATTCGTCTCGATAAAAACTTCCGGTTCATCAAATGCAAATGCGCGAATCGCACCAGCAGTGTAGGGACCAATCCCGGGTAGCGCTTCGAGCTCGTCGCGCCCCCTTGGAACTTTCCCTCTATGCTCGGCTACAATTTTTTCTGCACAACGTTTGAGCGCAAGTGCTCGACGATTGTACCCCATCCCCGCCCACACCGCGAGCACCTCTTTGAGTGGCGCCTTTGCCAGCTCCCCCACTGTCGGAAACTTCCATAAAAATTTCGGGAATTTTTCCTCCACCCGCGCCACCTGCGTCTGCTGAAGCATCACCTCCGAGACCAGTATTTTATAGGGGTCTTTCGTCACCCGCCACGGCAGGTCATGCCTCCCACAAGCACTATAAAACGCCCAAATCTGCGCCCTAAAGGCCTCAATCTCCTCCCGTCGTAGTTTGCGCTCTTTTGGCATTATCTGCCCATTTTAGCACAAGAAAAGGCCTAGGAAATAAGCGCTTTTATTACATAACAATCTTCTTCACGAAATCAAGCACTTCCTCGCCGTGACCTTCGGGTTTTACCTTCTCCCAGACGTGCGCCACAATCCCCTCTTTGTCGATTAAAAATGTTGTGCGCGCAATACCCATATATGTCTTGCCCATGAATTTCTTTTCACCCCAGACACCGAGTGCGGTCAAAAGCTCGTGGTTCACATCCGACCACAGAGGAAAATTAAGCTTGTGCGCATCGGTAAACTTTTTATGCGAGCTCGCACTGTCCGCACTAATACCAACGACCGTCACGCCAAGCTCCTTGAACTCCCCATACACATCACGAATACTGCACGCCTCCTTCACGCACCCTGGCGTTTGGTCTTTTGGGTATGCGTACAACACCACATACGACCCCAGCATGTCTTTGAGCGACACCTCCTTCCCTTCACCATCCGTGACCACAATATCAAGCGGCGCTTGTTGTCCTATTTTTAACATACTATGATTATACCACGCCGTTACGAATCTCAGCTTGATACATTGACTAGATGTATTTAAGAAATCTTTCTACTACAGGTCGTGCGATTGGCGAAATCTCTATATCCGGAAGCTTGTTGATATCAATGTATTCAGCACCAAGAGAATCCTCACCATCAGCATCAGTTTTAATATTACTGCCTGCTTCTGATTCTACCGAGTAATATACACCGATGTGATGTAGGCCATGTTCTTCCCCTTTGCTATTCTTATACTCCGCCGTGAATTGATTGTTTTGAATAAACTTAAGCGATCTAACCTTTAGCCCCGTTTCTTCAAGGAATTCACGTTCAAGTGTTTTTTCAAACGACTCACCATATTCTATTCCGCCACCAGGAAGATCGTACATCCCCTTGTACGGCCCCCTTGCCTTTTTAATGAGGAGGATCCTCCCATCATTAATAATAATTCCATATACTCCAATGTAAATCTTTTTATTCATAACTCAATATTTTTTCGAGCGAGCAGGCGCGCCTTCACCATCTGTGACCACGATATCAAGCGGCGCTTGTTGTCCTGTTTTTAGCATATCGTTATTATACCACGCCGCTCTTGCCCTCCTTGATTTATTAACATTTAAAGTATGCAAGCAAAAAAGGAGCTAGTCCTAGTATTATAGAAAAAAATCCGAGGACAACTGCAATTCTTATGCTAATTTGGTAGCCAGGATCACTAGCACCCCATGCCCAACGCCACCAACCCCACCAACGACTTGCTTCCCTAAACTCAAACTCATAGGATTTACTTACGGCTACAGTGAGTTTTTCTCGTAAGGTTTCATCAATACAGATGTTCTGTTTATCCTCCTTTTCACTTAAGTGACCTCTTAAAATTGCGTAAGTACTTTTGTTGGTTCCCCCCGCAAAAACCTTGCAAACCATGCCGGTTTTAATTTTTTTGCCACTGCTTGTTTTTCTTTCGGACTCATGAACGCGAATAATATCCTTATTTATTTCCTCTGATTTCCCCTGAATAACTTTTAGTTGGTGCATAAAAATTTATTCTTTATTTCCTTTTCCTGAGATGCAATACTCCATTGCTTCTTCTCTTGATTCAAATTTGTTAATGTTTGAGTCAAAGTATTGAAAATAAGCAGACTCCTTACTTATCCCACCCATAAAATCAGGTGTTTCTCTTGCTGGGTAATATGATATTTTTTGTCGACAATTGTCTTTTGCTTTTGAGTGACCGTAAGTCCAGACACCAATAATAAATATCGCAATAGTTAAAATAATTTTTATATTTTTATTCATATTCTTTTATTGAACTTCGTAGTGAAAAGTAATAGGTAGACCAGAAACTTGGCGAGTTGTGCCAGAATTTTGTCCAATCATCTCGATTGAGTTAATTGTTATGGTATGTTTCCCAACATCTACAACCTCGCTGGACCTAAGCGTAATTGTTAATGAGTCGGATGCTCGTTCCCCGGTAAATGATATGACAGTACCACCACTCTGACCAATTGACGTGCTTCCATCCCAAAATCCAATTAAATTTTTCTGACTAGTAGAGTCCAGAGTAGCCTTCGTGATGCGAGTTAATTCATCAGACCCCGATAATGTAAACTTGCCAATAATATAATTTGTAGTTCCTAATGGAATAATCACATTACTATCTAAAACATTAAGGGTAATCTGTTCTACCTTTTGATAAGAAGTTGCCTGAATATCAACACTCTTAGTAACTCCGTTCCATGAAAAATCTAACTTATGCGCTCCAACTGTCTTTGGATAATAGGTGAAGGTATTGTTTCCATTGCTGCTGGAGCGGTTTTGAGAGGAATCTGGGGTGGTTATTAAAACATTTTGATTGGACTGACTCTGTCCGTTTTTGAGAGTGCTAACTTTAATAGAAACACTATGCCAACCGCTGGCAGGTACTGAAATTTTATCAGGTTGTACGGAGATAGTATATTCGTCTGGTTTTGGTGCATTCGTTGTGAATAACCCAACCTTTTTTGCAACTTGTTGGTTCCCGTTAATAGATTCAATCTCGTACGAGTAATTTGTACCACTACTTAGTCCTGATACATTGACCATGTGTCGAGTAGATAACCCAGATTCGGAGTTATAAACCTCTTGTAGTCGCACCATTCTCTCATCCGCCTTCGCCCCTTCCACCATCCACCCAGAAAGGAAGACTTTTGAGTTTGTTGGGGTGTTTGTTTGCCATTCAATTCTGGCTGAATTAACCGTTGCAACAACATTAATTGATGAGATTTGAACTGTCACTGAAACTTGATCCTGTGTTGATGTGGGAGAAATGTATGCTTGCTGAGGCACCTCTTTTATCCATCGCACAATATTCCCACTTGTATCTATTTCGGCAACAGATCCATTTGGGAAAGACACGGTGTTCATCTTTTTTTCTTCCACTTGTGGAACAATGAGGACTACTGGTTTTGTAACTTTAGCAATTTCAGGAGGTGGGACTGGCTGTTTTACCACAACCTGTATTGTGCTTTGCACCCTCTTCAACTCCTCCACTTCCTTTTTCAGTTTTGCAATTTCACTTGCGCGAGAATCAATTGACTCTTTTTTTGACTCGGCCACTTCCCTTTTTGGTTGCTCAACCTTTACAGTACTCGTGGCGGTTATGATTGCCTTTTGATCCTCAACTTCTATGATTTGTTTTTTTGGCTCTTCAATCGGCACCTCCGTTGGTTTGGTAAAAATCTTCCATGTAAACGGATTCCACCAGGACGCGAGAGCGATTTGTGGTGCAACAAGAGCAACAAACACTAGTGAGATTAATATCTTTTTCATACCTCCATAGTACTCCCTTTTGTGAAATAATCAACACGTTTCTTCTTCCAAAAAAAGTTAAACCTCTGCACAAAAATAATTCCGTCTTTCTAGTAAATTTTCCCAAGAATGCCTACTCTTCCTTCCCCTTCTCTCTTTCTTTGCTTCGAGTCTTTGAGCCATACATAAAGACTCCCACAAGTGAGGCGAGAGTACCAACACCCATAATACTGCCTGCGATTGGACTCCCAAAAATTGCGATAACAACCGAAGCAACAATCCCCGTCATCCCCATGATAAAACCGAGAATTTGCCCCCATTTTGAGCGAGAGATGTCAGAATCAATCACCTTTTTCTCAAGCCATTTTCTGTGCGCAGATTGGTCCTCGGCCATTTTTATAATTCTTTCAGCAGCCCCAGGAAGCACCTCATTAAATTTGCGCAGGATATCTGGATGCGGAAGTGGTCCAGAAAACGACTGAACCGAGCTTTGCTGAATCACTAACTGATTTTGGTTAAGATTATTTTGCAAGCCCTTGTTCATAGGTTTTTATAGAAAAGTTTAAATCCCCCCCGACCACTTGCCAGTCATTTTTAAGTGCTTTTATGTCAGCTTCTTGTTCTGTCTCTGAAATATTGTACTCTTGGAGGGTTGCGCCCAAATCCATTACTCGTGATACCCCCTCGACAAAAGAAGGTCTTGCGAAAAGCCCGCTGGAAATATAGATATCTTTCATACAAAAAGTATAGCAAATTGTACCCAGCAAGGCAACGGGTGTGCGTTTGTGCGCACTTGAGCTTCACAAGCAAATGCGACACAAGTGCGGAGTTTTGTCGCAGTGGTATAATGGTCGAATGAAAATTCATGAGCTGGGGCATGTGGTGTTGTATGTGACCGATATTAAAAAGATGGCGGGGTTTTATCGCGACACATTGGGCTTCCATGAGATTGAAGCAGGACAGCCAGGGATGGCAATATTTTCTGCCGGGCGCACACACCATGAAATGCTCCTCATCGAGGTAGGTGGCACCCCACGCACGCATGGCGTCGAACCCGGGCTCTACCACATTGGTTTCAAAGTCGGCAACAGCACCGAAGAGCTTCGCGAGGTATATCAACACCTCAAAAAAGAAGGGGTGAAAATCCTTGGCACGACCGACCACACCGTCACCCACAGCATCTATATTCTCGACCTTGATGGCAATGAGCTCGAGCTCTATGCCGACGTGTCAGATGTGTGGAAAAAAGACCCGAGCGCTATATTCGCCATGCCGAAAGTGCTTGACTTGGGGTGATTGAACGAGGTTTTTTTGGGCAGGTGACTCCACAGCTGTACTTTTTTATTTTTTGTGTTATTATGCAAACAGGGTTTTTTGTTCTTTAACAAAAAGGAAACACTATGATGAAATTACTTTTACAAATTGTTCTAAAAATAAGGAGGTGTTATTGGTGGCTCGTCCGCCCAACCACGAAAGGTGCGCGGGCCATTCTTGTAAACCCTGCTGGGGACATCATTCTCGTCCGACACAAATATGGCGAAGGGTGGTTTCTTCCCGGAGGCAAGTCAAAAAGGAATGAGTCTGAAGAAGAAACAATACGAAGGGAACTCAAGGAAGAGCTCGGAGTTGTGGACATATTTCAAGTCGTAATGCTGGGAGAATATCAAAACACATACGAGTATAAAAAAGATACCGTTACCGTTTTTGTCGTCACTTCATTTACCCTTTCCCCGAAAAAACATTTCGAAATAGAAATGTGGAATTTCTTTAATCCTCGCATGTTGCCAGACAAAACATCGCCGGGCACCACACGTCGAATACAAGAATGGCTTAAGCAAAAACCTGTCAGTCAACATTGGTAGCGGAGGTGTAGCGTGAACGAAAGATATACTGGAACAGTAGAAGACGAGTTGTGGGGTGTTGGGGAATACTTCTGTGACACGTTCCCACCGAAGGTTACGGCCTTCTGTGGCACTTTTCTCTTTTTGTTTCCACAGAAGTGTGGCTTCTTCGATCGCCTCTTTTTCCGTGGTTGCCTTCAATCTTTCAGCCGTAGTTGTATTGAGGGTACTCCCAAATACACGATACTGCAAATACCAGCCAGGTGTTTTTGTGAACATTACATATCTCCTTGTGATTGAACAATATTGCTTCTTCTACACTACTCTTTTCCTCAAATTTTGCAATTAATTATTGAGCTGGGCGAACACATGTTCACATGTTAAAATAACCCCTATGCGAACATCGTATTCTGCGCTCGAAACCTATGTAAATTGCCCCCTCAAGTACAAGTACCAGGAGGTGGATAGAATTCGACGTGCCAAGCGAATTGAGGCGGTGTTTGGCACGCTCGTGCACGGGGCACTCAAGTTTATGTTTGAACGAAACCCCCTCTACCCCACCATCGACGAGGTATTGAATTACTACACCGAGCACTTCCATGAGTCTGCAGAAAAAGTAGAGTGGCCCGAACCTGAGCGACGCGAACAAGAAGAAAAAATGTACTTTGAAGAAGGTCTCAAGCTCCTTAAGAATTTTTATAAGAAGAATCAGCCGTGGACCTTCAATGTCGTCGAGCTCGAGGGGCGATTTTCGCTGGAGCTTCTCGATGACGTGACGGGAAAAACACACACCCTCGCAGGTATCATCGACCGCCTCGACAAAGACCCAGAGTCGAGTGTGTACGAAATTATCGACTACAAAACTGGCAAACGTATGCCGGGGGAAGCCGAGCTTGCGGGCAACCTTCAGCTTGGTGTGTACCATCTGGCACTCACCTCACGCTGGCCATCCATCGACCCCGAGGGGTTCGTCACGAGCCTCTATTTCCTCAAGCACAATGAAAAAGTGTCTGTGAAGCCGTCTCGTGCGACGCTCGCCAAAACACGAGCGTTTGTATTGGAGACAATCCGTGAAATTGAGACACGCCTCGAGAGTGGCGACTTCCCACCAACCCCCAACCCCCTCTGCAACTACTGCGCGTACCAACCCATCTGCCCCATGTGGACGCACGAGTACAAAGCAAAAGAAGCGTACACGCCCACAGACCAAGAAGCGGCGCAGGCAATTCGTGATTTTTTTGAAATTAAATTTTCTGAAGACAAAAACAAAAAACATTTAGCACAGCTCCGCGCAACCATTCTCGCCTACATGGATTCACAGAAACTCGGACGCGTATTTGGCGACAATGGCTACATTACCAAAAATGTGCAGGAGCGCACAACATACAACTTGGAAAAACTTGAAGAGGTGCTGAGGCAAGCGGGTGTGTGGGAAAAAATACTTGAACCGGAGCCAAAAAAACTCGAAGAGCTCCTTCCTTCCCTCTCGCCTGAAGTTGCCGAGGCAGTAAAGGCTCAAACTTCAAAGAAACAAGTAGTTACTCTCAAACCAACCAAGAAAAAAGGTGGCGAGGAGGATGAGGAGGAATAATTCCTGGGCGGAAAAACCGAGTGTTGAATTACAAATTCATATTGCGCACGACTTCTGCGTCGACAATAAGGTCGTCCACTTCGCGAAGCGCTCCCCAGATGCGAATCGTGTCCCCTGCCACAAAACGCGCGAGTGAAACTGCGCCTCTGTTTGTGCGCATGATGAGTGTTTTGTCAGTGAGAATAATCGTGTGAGTTATATTATCAATGATTACCTTGATTGACGTTGCACCCACCCCGGAAGGAATCTCGGCGAGCTTGCCAATAAATAATCTCGGTTTGAACTGCGACATGTCGAGGTGCGTGGTAACAGAGCGGGCAACAAGTATTTTAGTTGCAATATTATAGTCCCCCGCAACTTCCGTAACTTTGTCCCCTTTGCGAAGATGTTCCAAGTCAAGTGTACGCGTGCCTTTCAGGAATTGTGTCGAGGTCGCCACCACAACCGTCACCGGTCCGCGTGCGGTGCTGTACAATGTAAATTCACGACGCGAGAAATCAACACTTGCCACATTCCCCGACAACGAAGACTGCTCCTTTTGTACTGAAGAATTTTTCACGGATGAGGCAACTAGATTTAGGGTGTTGCTTCCGGGTTCAAGCTCTCCAACAGCATCCACAATGTCGCCAACACTCATCTCGGCAATCGTTGTTTTTTCCCCAGTAGCGCGGAGAAACTGAGTACCAGAGTTTGTCTTAATAGTAAAACGTATGAACGCATCGCCCCAATAGAGTCGTGCAAAAAAAGTGCTTCCAACTTCTTGCATCAATTTTGCTCCCGAAATTGATGCTTTTCCATCTTGTGTTACATGTATTTCAGACGAGAGTGCATGCACAGCAACAAACGGCAAGAGCATTATGAATGTTGCGGTAAAAATTGTAAATATTTTTTTCATAAATCGTGTTTCTGTTATCGATGAATAATCGGATATTGTGCAAACTCGGGAAGCAGATTTTTGCCGTACAGAATGCGCGAGAACGCTTCTGCTTCATATTTTGCACCGTTCAGCCCGTGATGTGGCTTGGGCTCTTCGGGTAATCCCAAATATTTTAAAATGGTATCAAGACTCAAATCCGATCGGTCATTCTTGCGCGGAATCTCAATCTCTCTTTTTATCGCATCCATATACGCCATAGTGTGTAAGTCGAGCGTACGAAAAGAAAAGTGCCAACCAATTCCCGCACGACCCAACGAGTCATTCAAAAAATCTCGATCAAAGGAAACATTTTGTCCCCCCAAAGTTTTTTCTTCGCACTGCTCCACCCAATGATAAAAATTATTCATGAGCTCATTGAGTGTATGTTTTTTGGGGTCGCGACATTCATCCTCGGTAAAGCCGCACACGGCGATAGCGTCAGTCATAATGCTCGCTCCATCCCACATACGACACTCGCCATAAAACTGGCGCTCCGGATGCTCGAGTTCAACCGCCCCAATACTCAAAATGGAATGCTTGCGGTAGTCGAGCCCTGATGCTTCAATATCAGCGACAATCATAATGACAGTGTAGCACAGGTTACAAAAGGGATGAAAATTTCTTGCTCACACGTCCTGTTTCCAAAATGCGACCAGTAAATCCTGCAGTTTCTCCAGAAAACCAATCCTGAGCAGCATAGTATTCGAGCTCCTCGCGCGTGTGTGCATCAGAACCGCCAAGCGCAAGTGCTCCATGTTTTTGTGTCATCGCACGTATCGCCACCTGCTCAGCGACAAGCGTCTTTTCTTCCGTTGTTCCATATTCACGCATACCATACACGACCTCAGCGCCATCAATACGTTTCTCTGTAAGAAGTTTATCCAGCATGTCGAGCGACATCTTTGAGCGGATAGTGCCATAATGCGCGATGACCGCAACCCCTCCTGCATTTCGAATGAGGGCAACTGCTTCATCAAAATCTGGCATATAGTCATGCTCAACGTACCCATTTCTATACGCGTCTGCCGAGAGGAACAATGTATACGGATACTGACGCTCGCCTTTCTCTATCATGCGAACATAGCGCTTTTGAACCTCCGGATTACCCTCTGCTTCCTTTGCCATCTCTCGACGCAGACTATCCATGACTACATTATTTTCAGAATATTTTTCGAGCGCTTGCACCACGTGAGGTCGCCCCACGGACTCCCCTCCCGACATCTCGAGGCAATCCTCTTCGGTGATCCGAAAGCCAAGTTTTTGCAAATTCTCCACAATCCCCTTCATGCGCCGTACCCGTGCACCCTGTGCTCGGTGGCAATGCTCACGAAGTGCCTCATTAGTCGGGTCGACAAAGAGCCCGATAATGTGAACGGATGTCGATATTGGTAAAAGCTCTTTGGGAAGATTTGAGGTCACCTCGATACCAATTACCCATTTTGTCGCGCGTTCACGCAGAGCCTCGAGCTCGTTCATGACTGCAGGGGGTGGAAGTGCATCGTGGTCAGTAAATGCGAGCACGGCAACACCAAGCGACTCCGCAAGGTCAAAAAGCTCTCGATGTGAGAGTTTGCCGTCCGAGAGTGTGGTATGAGTGTGAAGGGATTCGATTGCCGTCATGTTTTCCATAGTACCACACATTAGAGCCCCTTGCAGTTGCTTGCGGGCGTGTAACCTGCTTTTTCGGCGTCGGATTTTGAAGCAAAATAAATGCGATTTGATTCCGTGATACGATTCGCACCAGAGCACCAAGGATAGTGATACTTCGTACCATTTTTTGACCCAACCAACTCAGCCTCCGAAGTCATCTCTGCAACATTCGCCGACAAGCTGTTTGGCTTGCTTGAGTCCGCACCCAGCATCTTAAATGTCTCGTCGGTGACTATGGGTGCATTTTCTATACGAACTGGCGTCTTGGTACTTTCGATTTTTGACAACCTCCCCAGCCCAAAAGAACCAAAGGCGACAAGCATGACTACCAAGATGAAGAAAACCTCTTCATTAAGGTTAGGAAGATTAGGACGAGAAAAAAACCTTAAAAAATCAAGTTCTTTTATCCTTCTCCCCCACCCCTTGATTTTTTGCCATAAATCTTCTATACTCATACAATATTCGGATTATATACCAAGGAACGAGGTATATCAACGTATTTTTACGATTATAAGCATTTCAGAGATAATAAATTTTAGACTATGGCAACAAAGAAAGCCGGCGGAACAGCTGAAAACTTAACTGATTCCAAGCCAAAGTTCCTCGGAACAAAACTCTATGCAGGAGAAAAAGCTTTGGCTGGATCAATCATTGTACGTCAGCGCGGGACAAAAATCCTTGCGGGTGAGAACGTGGGCGTCGGCAAAGACCACACCCTCTTCGCACTCAAAGCGGGAATTGTAGAATTTTCAGAAAAACGCAAAGGGAACTTCGATGGTTCCGTTACGCGTCGCAAAGTAGCACACGTAAAATAATTCTCTTAAAAAGACCGCCCCTTACGGGGCGGTCTTTTTTCTTGACTCCACATTGACTTTACGCCTTCACTATGGAAGGATGAACTTAGGTTCAATGTTCACAAGGAGAACAACATGCAATGGCTTACAAACATAAGGCACCGGCTCTTTAATATTCCTTGTTGTTTTATTGGTAATCATTCATGGGGGCAAAAAACTCCCTTAGGATGGTTTTATGTCCGACAAACATGCGCAACATGCCACAGACAACGCATCGGATACAAAGATGAAACTGAAACAAGGTGGTGGATGATTACCTATAATTCATGGCGACGTGACACCCTTAAATACATAGGGCTACGCATACCACGTATCACTTCGGCACTTGAGATATACCCATGGAATTACTGCTGGTGCAACAAGCTCCACGCGTGGGCAATGAAGGTAAGTACTCCCACCACGGGATGGTGGACAGTACAAAAAGGTTACGAAACATGGCGCACAAGCAACACAAGTAAAACAGAAAACCACTGACACCCTCGATGCGCGGAACGTTTCCGCGCATTTTTAATACCAAATTTTACTCCGACCATCTACGCAAGAGCTTCAACCACGACTTTGAAAGACACTTTGTGTTTGCCAATAGTTACTGGTACTTCATGCATCCCCAATTCCTTGATTGGCTTTTCAAGTATGACATAGTCAGGATGCATATCTAGGCGTGTTGCACGCTTGAGCTCCTCCAAAATCTCCGATTTGTGAATACTGGCAAACAAGTGCCCCTTGGCATTTGATTTTCGCACAAGAGTCACCGTAGTGCCATTCAAAGCTTCGAGGTTTTTTAACAACAAATCTTCGTGCACCTTTTTTTGAGCAGCATCAGTAAGCATCTTTTTTTCGATGCGTGCAAGAGAATCCTTGGTGGCAAGCTCCGCAGATTTACTCGTGAGCAAGTGCCGACCGTACCCATCAGCTACTTCTTTTACTTCGTATTTTCTGCCAACACGGGGCACATCTTTCAGAAAAATAATTTTCATAACGGGTGTATTACTTATGGTTTAAAATTTGGATCTTTCAAAATTTCTGCTGCTTTCTCCATCTGTCGGTCGTACTTGTTTTTAATATCTTCCTTGGTTGTTTCTACTTTAATTTCCGGAACCAATCCATTTTCAGAAATAGAATGTCCATTTGGTGTGAGCCAGCGCGCAATAGTAACCTTGAGTGACGTATCGGGAGTTATCTCCACAAGCTCCTGCACTGAACCTTTCCCGAAACTCTTTTCTCCTACAAGCTTTGCAATATTGTGCTCATTGAGCGCCCCCGCTAAAATTTCTGACGCGGAAGCCGATCCGCCATTAATCAAGATGACCATTTTCAAATTTTCAGTAAACACATTATAGCCTTGGCTACGATTGATTTTTTGTTGTGCTTTCACGCCGCCATCCTCCACAACCACAACTTTCCCCAAAGGCAAGAACCAGCTTGCCATATCAATTGCAGCGTTTAAATAGCCACCAGGATTATTGCGCAAATCAAGAACCAATTTGTCAGAACCGGAAAGAATAAACTCACGAAGAGCTCCACGAAACAGCGTTGGCGAATTTGCGGAAAAGCTATAGAGTGAGATAACAAAGACACCGTCTTCGCGCAATTTTGTATCGATTGTTGGAATATTGATCGTGTCACGGGTAATAGCAACTTCTTTCGCATCTCCGTTTTGCTTTACCATCAAGACAACCTGAGTGCCTTTTGGGCCGCGAATGAGCGATACTGCGTCTTCAACACTTAAGCCCGCAGTGAACTTTGCATCGATTTTTAAAATGACGTCTCCCGACTTGAGCCCTGCTCGCTCAGCAGGAGTCCCCTTGAGTGGTGCGACGACCGTCAAAATTTCATCCCGTAGTCCGATTTCAGCACCAATACCTCCAAAGTCCCCACGCACCTCATCTTCAAACTGTTTTGCTTCCTTTGGTGGAAAGAAAGAAGTATAAGGGTCGCCATATGAAGACGTAAGCCCCTCAATGGCGGCAAATACTTTTTCTCTGTCAGTAGGGACACTCGATGATGCGGTTGTTGCGACAAATTTTTCATTCAAAACATCAAATGTTTTCCAGAAGGGCTGCATGTCAAGATTTCCCGCCTGCCCACGAACTGCAGCCTGATTTTGGGCTTCAACACGATCGACGGCAAGTGCTGCTTTGTGCTCGAGGCGTTTACCAGTACCGATTCCGAGACCAAAGGAACCTACCACACCAATAATAATCAACGTAACGAGCAATGATTTGCTGAGAGATCCTTTCATCCACGTAGTATTACAAAAATTCTCCTCAAGGTCAACACGAAAATTTCTTGAACCCGTTTCGAGTGGTGTGGCAGGGGGTGAGGCCGCAATCAGTGCTCCACGCAACGAACTCTGAGGTGATTGGGTGCTTAGAATGAAAATGCGCCGTACTGATCAGGGGATGTTCCGGGCTCCGCGTTGGGGAATCTCTTGATAAAGTAGAAAGAGTTTTCACCTACCCACAACGGATTGGTAATCTCTTCATCGTATGAATCCAGAGTCAGTTTGTCTAGTTTTTTCGCATATGAGCCCCCCTCTTTTTGCCAGACTTCGAACCCATTTTGACCGTGATCAGGGTCACTACCAATGGTGAGGAATCGATTGCCACTTGGGGATGGGATCGGCTCTCCAGATATAGGTAATTCTTTCCCTGTTGTCTCATCGACAAGCAATTTCCCGCGACCTTCCCAAATAGCAATTTCAAATAGGTAGCCCATACTGGGGACATGTCCAAGAAATGTGTAAATTTCTCCAGACCAATTGTCTGGGTGTTGTTCTTTCGTGTTGCAAATCCTTTTCTTGTTCTTGTCTTGAAGGGTAATTTCCAGACAATTCTTGTTTATACGAATGACGTTAGGGTTTTTTGATAAGATGTATCCCTCACGGCACAATGTATCGTCATTCTTTTCCCAACATTGCCTATGCGTATTGGTTATCTCAAGAGTTGGTTTTGCAAAGTTGTAGTAATGTAGATACTCTTCTTTGGTAATGGTTTTAAAAGTAGGTGTGGTTTTTATCTCAAAATTAATGGTTGGAGGATTTTGGGTTACTACCCTCTGCTCTTTTGTGTCAGGCAGTCTATTTTTGAATACATACCCACTGATGACAAGGACGATGACTGCTACACCAATAACTATTTTGATATTTTTTACGCTATTCATATGGTGAAGTATATAGTATTTTGTAGGAGGCACAATAGAAAGTCCCAGGTTTTTGATTTCTTGAACCCCTAGCGCTCAGCAAATCCGAATGATATACTTACCAGTAATGATTACGCGTTATACACACAAAGACATCGTATGGGTTGACGTACAGTCCCCCACACGTGAAGAAGCCCGCACACTCACCGAAGAATTCAATCTTCACGAACTGGTAGGCAACGAGCTCCTTGCGCACACTTTGCGCCCCAAGGTTGATTTGTACCCAAACCTTATTTATCTCATTTTGCATTTCCCTACCATCACCCACAAACACGACGGTGCGCGTGAGCAAGAAATAGATTTCGTCATCGGTAAAAATTTTCTCATCACCACCCATTACGACCTCGTAGATTCTTTGCATGAATTTTCAAAAGTATTTGAAGTAAACTCCATTCTTGAAAAATCAACTCCGGGAGACCACGCAGGATTTGTTTTTTTTCAGATTATCAGAAACTTATACAAAGCTCTTGACTCCGACCTCGAGCACATCAGTCGCGACCTTGTCGATATTGAATCAAAAATTTTTGACGGCAAAGAGCGTGCAATGGTTGGGGCCGTTTCGCGTTTGAATCGCGACCTCCTGAATGTCAAACAAACTTTGCGCCCCCACAAAGAAGTTCTCGAATCTTTTGAACATGCTGGGAAACAATTTTTTGGCACTGATTTTTCTTACTATCTTCGCGCTATTGTGGGCGAGTACTACAAAGTCTCTTCAAGGCTCGACGGGCACCGCGAAACCCTCCTTGAGCTCCGTGACACCAACGACTCTCTGCTTACCACAAAGACCAACGAGATTATGAAATCCCTCACGGTCATGGCATTTGTCATCTTACCACTCACCTTTATTGGTCAGCTTTTTGGTATGAGCTCATTAAGCATCCCTATTATCAGCAAACCTGGTGGCTTTGGGGTGATTTTATGCTCCATGGGAATTCTCGGCATTCTCCTCTACAGCTACTTCAAATTTGTTAAAAAATGGATGTAAAACTTTTTAATACACTAACAGGAGAAGTCGAAAAACTCGCCCCTCTCCACGACCGCGAAATTCGCATGTACCACTGCGGACCGACGGTTTACGATTACGCTCATATTGGAAATCTACGCACGTTCATCACCAACGACCTTCTCAGGCGTACTCTTGAGTATTCCAATTATATGGTCAAGCAAGTGATGAATATCACCGATATTGACGACAAGATCATAGCAAGAAGTCGCGAAGAAGGGACGACTATGGGCGACCTTACGCGTCGTTATGAAAATTTATTTCTCGCGGACCTCGCACATCTCAACATAAAAACCCCCCACGCACTCCCACGAGCCACCGACCACGTTGGTGGAATGGTCGCCCTCATTGAAAAACTCTTGCGAGACGAATACGCCTACACAACCCCCAATGGCGTCTATTTTGATATAAAAAAATCCAAAGGGTATGGAGCTCTCGCACGCCTCGACCTCAGCGCTGAAACGCAATCTCGCATCGAAACCGACGAATACGAAAAGAAAGATCCACGGGACTTTGCACTTTGGAAATTTTGGACTGAAGACGACGGCGAAAATGTGTTTGCAGCATCGTTTGGGCGCGGTCGTCCGGGCTGGCACGTTGAATGCTCCGCCATGGCACTTGCCGAGCTCGGCGAAACGCTCGACATTCACACTGGTGGCGTTGACCTTATTTTCCCCCACCACACCAACGAAATAGCTCAGTCCGAAGCGGCGACAGGAAAACTATTTTCAAAACTTTGGTTACATGAAGAATTCCTCACCGTTGACGGACAAAAAATGTCGAAATCGCTCGGCAATTTCACCACCCTTAAAATGGTCATCGAACACAGCATTGACCCCCTCGCTTTTCGTTACTGGACTCTAACAGCACACTATCGCTCAAAGGCAAACTTCACATGGGAAGCGCTTGAGGGAGCACAGACCGCCCTCGGGCGCCTCAAAACTCATCTGGGGACAGAATCAGGCATAATACATGCAGAATATCGTGCGCGCTTTGCTGAGATTATCGCCAACGACCTCGACACCCCGCGCGCCCTCGCGCTTGCGTGGGAAGTCGCAAAAAGTGAAGCACTTTCTCCTGCCGACAAAACAGCGACACTTCTCGATTTCGACCGTGCCCTTGGACTTCAGCTTTCCATAAACGAACCCAAATATATTGTCGTGCCCCCCGAAATTCAAACACTCCTCACTGCACGCAAAGAAGCCCGTCTCACCAAAAATTGGTCTCGTTCTGACGAACTACGTGCAAACATTCAAGCTCTTGGTTATGATGTCATCGACACAGGAGAAGAACAAAAGGTTTCAAAACTTATCCACAAATAAAAACTTTGAATACCCCCCCCCCTTGCATGTTAGACTTAAGTATTACTATAAGCAGTGGATATATTTATAAATCAGCATCATGAAAAAATTTTTTGTTTTATTAGGAATACTTCTACTTACCGGCGGTGGATTTTACATCTATAAGTCACAAACAGGTGCAGTTACAAAAAAACAAACCGCACAACAAGTGTATGTCATTAATCCGGGTGGTGAAACGTACGGCATTTTTCTCGACAATTTTATAAAAACGTTAAAAGCTTCTCGCCCCGACGGTAATGTCAACATCACCTATAAAGATGCTCTAGGAGACAAAGATAAGCTCGATCAATACATAGACGAGGCTATTGCTCAAAACCCCGCCATCATCACAACCATCAGCTCTGGTCCTACTTTCAAAATAACTGCTAAAACTAAAACTATTGCGGTTTTAACAGCCCTTGGTGATCCTGTTGAACACGGGTATGTTAAAACACTCCAAGGTTCGGGCTTCAATCTGGCAGGAATTTCTCAACAAAACATCGAGCTCACTCCAAAACGAATTGAGTTGCTCAAAAAAGCAATCCCGAGCATAAAAAAAATAGCTATTGTGTACGACACTACATGCGGGCCCACAAAAAAGGCACGACCTATTGCAAATGCTCAAGCACCCCAGCTTGGCGTCACCCTAACAGAATTTCCACTCACAAACCCGAGCAAGGATGACCTCCAAAACGTTCTCAACAAAATTACAAAAAAGGAATTCGACGCCATTTTGTTCTACCCTCACGGGTCGCTCTTTTCAAAGGCAGACCTTTTCCTGAAGAGATCGCTCGAAGAAAAACTCCCTATGATTATGCCTGACGAAACGGCAATTAAGAGTGGAGCGTTTGCTTCATATGGGCCAGACTATGGCGAAATGGGACGTTCCTTGGCACGAATAGCAAACAAAGTGCTTTCAGGAGAAAACCCTGGAGTGATTCCTTTCGAACAACCCGAAAAAATTGAATATATCATTAGTGTTTCTAACGCCAAAGCACTGGGAATTCCGCTCAATCAGGAAACCTTGGGTGCTGCTACTAAGGTTATACAGTAGGAATTCAAGTTAACGTGGGGTTTCTACCACTATCCCCCTCTTTTCCACCAACTTTCCCCCACTCCTCCATACCGCCCCAAGGGGCGGTATGCTAGAATAGACCCTATGGCAACCAAACAACAGTTTAAATCCAGAGAGCTCCGCATTCCTCCACAGAACATCGACTCAGAAAAAGCCCTTCTTGGGTCGCTCATGATCCGCCCTGAAGGAATGTACGACGTTGCCGATGTTCTCACCCGTGAGTCATTTTATGTCGAAAAGCATCGCATGCTTTTCGATGCCATGATCGAGCTTCATACGCGACATGAACCTATCGACCTTCTTTCGGTGTCGGCACGCCTCAAAGAGCGAGGTAAGTTTGATGGCATTGGTGGAGGAAGCTATCTTGCCGAGCTTACTGACTCTGTCCCCTCTTCGACCAACGCAAAATACTATGCCGAGATGGTTCAGCGCAAATACATCCTGCGCACACTCATTGAAGCGGCCGAGCACATTTCCGAGCTTGGCTATAATGAAGCAGAAGAGATTGAAAATGTTTTGGATGAAGCGGAGAAAAAAATTTACTCCATCACCAACGCGAGCGTCACCAAAAAATTCGTCAACATTAAAGACACACTGGAAGAGGCGTGGGATCGACTCGACAAAATGCACAAAGAAGGAAGCGAGCTCCGCGGAGTCCCTAGTGGTTTCCCTGCCCTCGATACACTTCTTTCCGGTTTTCAAAAATCCGATCTTATCATCCTTGCAGCACGTCCCTCTATGGGAAAGACGACACTCGCGCTCGACATCGCACGACAAGCTGCGATTCAATACAAAGTTCCTGTCGGTATTTTTTCTCTCGAAATGAACACTCAGCAACTTGTCGACCGCATGCTTGCAGCCGAGTCCCGCGTCAACGCATGGAAACTTCGCACCGGAAAACTTTCGCTTGACGAAGACTTCGATAAACTCCGGAACTCCCTTGACCGTCTCTCTAAGGCGCCTATTTTCATCGACGACCAAGCAGGAAACACTATCATGAAGATGCGTTCCGCCGCACGAAAGCTGAAAAGTGAGCACGGACTGGGACTTATTATTATCGACTACCTCCAGCTTATGGGTACCGCAAAACACTACGACTCTATGGTGAACCAAGTGACCGAAATCTCGCGTTCCTTGAAAGGGCTCGCCAAAGACCTCGATGTGCCCGTTATTGCCCTCTCACAGCTCTCTCGTGCCATTGAAACACGTCGTGACCGTCCTCGCCTCTCCGACCTTCGCGACTCAGGTTCTATCGAACAAGACGCCGATGTGGTTATTTTCATCCACCGCGACGATAAATACAACGAGAACTCTGACAAGCCGAATATCGCCCAAATCATCGTTGAAAAGCACCGCAACGGCCCCGTTGGTGAAGTTGAGCTTTTTTTCGATCAAGAAAAATCAACGTTTGTTTCTCTCGACAAGCAACACGACTACAATCCGGGGAGCATGAGCCGTGCGGGGGGAAATGTTGATGATTTTTAATTTCTGCGGCACCGTATGAGTACCATCGAAAATCTTGCGAGTTTATTTATGAAGTTCCCCGGCATTGGGACACGCCAAGCAAAACGCTTTGTGTATTTTCTCCTTGCTCAAGATCCGCGTTTTCTCGAAAGCTTGGTGCGCGAAATTGGCGACCTCAAAAATAATATTGCACAATGCTCATCATGTTTTCGCTTTTATCCGCACAAAAACAACGGAACCATATGCGACATATGTTCAAGCGATGCTGACCCAAGCGCACTTTTGGTTATTGAAAAAGACTCCGACATGGAAAACATGCGCCGCAGCGGCGGACATGCGGGACGATATTTTGTGCTTGGTGGCACCATCCCCGTCCTTGAGCGCGACCCAGCGTCAAAAATTCGCATCCGCGAGCTTCTGGCGCGCATCGAGCACGGCACAAAAGAAGGCCTCTCTGAAGTCATCCTTGCCCTTTCTGCGAACGTTGAGGGCGATTTTACCCGCGACTATGTCGCCAAGACACTTGAACCACTAACGCAGAAACATGGGCTCAAAATCACCACCCTTGGACGCGGTCTCTCCACCGGTACCGAGCTCGAGTACTCCGACTCCGAAACCCTCCGCCACGCGCTCAAAAATCGGGGATAGCCCCAGCCTAAACCTTAATCTACCTACCGCAGTGCTTTTTTTGACGAAACATACGCGAGCACAATAAACACAAACCCGATGAGCCCGATGATCACTTCGTTAATAGGCACCAAAAGTCCACCGAGCATCGTCATTGCAAGCCCAAATATTGCCCAATGCGCTCCGTGTTCAAGATATACCAACGTATCGAGCATGCGCTCACGCACAAAAAATACTGTCAGAGAGCGGACAAAGAACGCACCAATGCCAAGCCCGATGCCAATCACTACCAAGTCAGAAGAAAGGGCAAACGCACCCACCACACCATCTAAAGAAAATGCCGAATCGAGTACATTTAAATACAAAAAAAGTGCGATACTGCTCCCAGCAACACCCTTTGCTTCCACATCAAACGAGCTTGCAACACCCTCGATGACAATAAAGAGAATTGCGCCAATGAGCCCTGAAAACAGCACCGTTGATTGGTGGGTTGAGTCAACAAGCACTGAGAGCACCGCAATGCCAACAAGAGCAAGTGCGATTTCAATCGCCTCGATACTCCCCCACCTTGCCAGTCGTCGCTCGACAGCGGAAATCCAATGTACATTTTTTTCTGCATCAAAAAAATATTTCAATGATACAAGAAGGAGAAATATTCCGCCAAAGGCTCCGATGGCATAATGCGCATCTGCCACCAGCTTGGCATACTGAACAGAATCATTGACCGCAAGAGTTGCGATAACCCAAGGCGAAGCTCCGACGCTCGCCGCCACAATAAGAATAGGGAGGAATACGCGTGTCCCAAATACCGCAACCAAAATCCCCCACGTCAAAAAACGCTCCTGCCAGAGGGCATTCATGCGTTTTAATATCTTCGCATTCACCACCGCATTATCGAAAGACAACGTTACTTCTAGTATCGCTAAAAGTCCCGTTATAAAAAGTGCCTTTGTGCCACCCCACAAAAACGCGGACAGAAGCCCAACAGCCGTAACTATCCCTGAAATGTAAAAAAGACGATATTTCACAACTCCCATCATAGCATGCAATTTACAAACTCGTCATACTAAAAAATCGGCGTGAGCCGATTTTTTTTGCAGAGTTATTTACTTAATTGCACTTATCTTTACTTTTGTGTAAGGCTGACGATGTCCGTTCTTTTTAAAATGACGGCTCTTTTGGCGATAGTGAATGACAATGACTTTTTTACCACGGCCATTCTCCTCAAAATCAGCTTCGACGGTTGCCCCAGAAACAAGTGGTGCTCCAACAAGAGTCTTTGAGCCGTCGTTGACCAAGAGAACCTGATCAAAAACAATCTTGTCCCCTTTTTTAAAGTCGCCCGGAAGCTTCTCAATCGTGAGCATTTCGCCCGGAGCGACCTTGTATTGTTTACCGCCTGTCTGGATTACTGCAAAATTCATAGTCCCTTTATTCTACACAAAATAAAAGAAATTGCAAGGGAAACCTTCAAATCCACTGCAAACCCTCCAAAACAAGGCTTTTAAGTCAAATTTCTGGCATTTATTACCATCGAGGGGGCGTCAAGGATTTTTAATTCTTCACCTCGGGAATTTCCACAATAACCGTAGTTCCTTTATTCAGGCCCTCGGATTTTGCCCAAATATTGCCTCGATGTGCAGAGATGATCTCTTTAGCGATGTAGAGACCTACCCCTACTGTCTTGTCTCCTGTTGGCGCATTTTTTACCTCCGATTGACCGAGAACCTCTCCGGGCTGGTGCTTTGTTTTTGGCATTATTGTCTTAAGTCTGGCAACCACCGCACTTGCCTTGAAATCAAGTTGTTCCGAAAGAGATCGCAATTTTTCTTCAGTCATCCCCATGCCGGTGTCTGAAATAGAAATTCGAATCATTCCCGGCAGAGTGCTTTTTGAAATCACAATACGCACAAAACCGGGTGGATTTGTATATCGAATGGCATTATCCAAGATATGTTTTATTGCTTGAATAAACTTTTTCTCATCGATCATAGAAAGAAATTTCATGTCCGCCGGCGCAACAAGGGACATTTTAAGCCCCACATGATCAGCCTCGTCTTCCACTCCGGCGATAATGTTGCGCATCATACGCACAACGTCAGTAACCTCAAAGCGAAGCACTGCGCGCTTCTGTTCCAACCGAGAAACCGTTAGGAGGTCTTCCACAAGTTCCACCATTTTTTCGCTGGATTTATGCAATTTGTCCATTGCATCACGAGCACTCTCAGAAAGAGGTCCAAACGTCCCCTCTCTAATCATGGACACATATCCCTTAATAACCGTGAGGGGCGTACGCAACTGGTGAGACGCAATGGAAACAAATTCTGTTTTTTGTTTTTCCATATACCTCAACCGGTCATTGGCGACCATCATTTGCTTTGCCAACTCCGAAACCCTCTCACGTATTCGAATGTCTTTATAAATCGTTCGCAAAAGTAACACACTAAAAATGAGAGTAGCCAAAAATACTGATCCGTTAAGAATAAAGCTGTCTATGCTATTAAAAGTCAAAACATTGAGGAACAAAAATAAGTTCAAAAGAAAAACAGCAAGCTCAACAAGAATAACCTTAATACTAAAAAGATTGTGTTTAAGAATTGCGTAATCGATAATTAACGGGTAAAGAGAGAATGCAATCAAAGGATATGGTGGTATGTCCACGTTGAATGTTAAAAAGAATACACTTCCCCCACCAAGAAACCCTGCGATAGAAGACCACAGAATATATTTTAAACGCAAAGCTTCTTGACCTTCAGTCCTTAAAATTTTTAATATCAAAATGAAGATAGCAAGTCCAATAAAGAAAAAGAAGTAGGCCGTAAAATATGGGTATAGGGGTCCGGCGTCAGGAGCGTAATTAAAAACATATTTTGGTAAAACCCCTTTCACAAAAAACGTTGTTGTGTTAGTGATTAAAAAGAAAAGTAAAAAAATAACTCCAACATATATATATCGTCTGTATTTTTTATATGCGTCTGTTATAAAAATAATGAACAAAAAATACAGAACTGGGATAAAAATTGCACCAAAATGGAGCATCCAATTACTCCACAAGGCGATTTTATCACTCTTTGCAAGAATCATTATAAAGTATCCAAAACTCCATACCGCGCTACTAATGTTCAACAATAACCATACACCGTACTGTTCTCCTTTTTCACTTTTCAAATAAACACTGATACCAGAAACTAAGGCAACCACCCCGCCAAGAAGTAGTGCAAAACTGTAATAATTTATTTCTGAAAGAATATCCATAAATATTAGTGGAGATACTTATTACCCAAGGATGTGACTTCTGGACCACTCGTTACAAACCTCCCAAACGCCTCAAGCGACGGGAAAGTCATGTTTGTTCCATGGTGTGGCTCAATGTGCACATCGCCCAAATAGCCAACTCCTTCTGTGAGCGCGTGAGAAAAAGCTCGTAATTTTCCATCAATAGCATAAAGGGCAGATTGTGGAGAAGAACAAGAAACATGCGGATTCCCCGCACCATGTACATGGAAATTGTCAGGGATAAATTTCTGATTCACATATCCATGCCAATGCACAAGTGCCATACCCCGCGCTTCAAGCATATCCACAAACTTGGATTCTTTTTCAACCACTTTCAATAGCGAGGCAACAATTGCATTCCCCACCGCATGAGCAAGAATGACTTTGGTGTCAAAAGAAGGCTTAAAATCCGAAGTAAGGACCAGACCTTCCGGCGTCGCAAGAACCATCGCCCCCTTAACCAAGCCAAGCCTGATCAAATCTTTGTCTGGATTAAAATTTGTTTTATCAGAACCAGATTTTTGAGACAATACAAAAATATCAGGAACTTTTACAACATACTTTGCTTGCGACAATTCTACTGCAATAAAAATTGTTCCATCTTCCTTTACTATATAATCTTTTTTTGTATTCATGAAAAATTCTTTTTCTGGAGATTTTTCAAAGAGAACTGCAGGCGTAACATTCACCGGCATCTGCAACGCAAGAAACCCATAGCTCATCCCACTTCTATTATCCAAATGTATTTTACCTACCAATTTATAAAACTCATTCCGAAATGGCAAATCATTTATTTTTTTTCCTTTCGGATAAAGAGAAGCTTTTTCGAGGAGTTCTCCACTTGCCAAAAAATCCGCAACAAGACTTTTGTATGGCTCATCAGTTACTTTAAAATGCTCGGAGGTGGCTGCAAAATCAGAAAAACGGTATGGCATAATCGGTGCAACAATTTTTGAAATCAACGCCTTCAAAATGTTAGCCTTGAAATTTTCATGAAGCGGATATACTGGATGAGAAGCATTAAAATTATATAGTATCCATTCTTTTTGGTTCACTCCAATCACAATATTGGTCATATGTTGTGCAAACAAAGACATTGCCGTATCAAAATGTTCATGGAAAGTAGACTCTTTTGAGATATTACTTGGCATATCGAGCACCGTCACAACAGAACTGTGTCGAAAACTCGAAGTATAATCAATTGGCAACTCCCCTGCCTTCTCATTGGCTATAGCAATAATCGAAATGCCGGCCTTCACTCTCTTTGGTCTCAAGAGCATTTTTTTTATCGCTGAAAGTTCAACATAATTTCGACCAGAACCCCTTCCTGTAATCTTTTCAAGTACATAAAAAAGATTATTAAGAGACAGAAGATATACTTTCTTTAAAATTTTCCTCGTTGGAATTTTAACGAGCGCTTTTTCATACGGAACGATATTTACATTTAATTCCAAGAAAGTCTTTTCCAGTTGTTGTAAAAATTTCAACACTTGAGCACTAGCGGATCTAGGGTCATACGGAAAAAAAGTGATGTTTAGCTTGTCAGCCATTTCTTCTGGAGTAACATACACATCTTCTTTGATGCCTAAAATTTTTTGGAGGGCTTCCTGACTAAGCATTTTTGTAGATTAATTTAAAAAAATAATTTGACTTATATTCTCCTCCTCTATTATACCAAACAGAATCCTACTTTGCATTCATAAACAAAAAAATCTTTTTACATCTCACGAATACGCGACATAATGATATGTGTGGCAGTACGAAGTTCTTCTCGCGTGGGTACCACCCCAGGATCTGGGCGCAAATTAAAAAGTTCTTGCTTTGTGATGGGTTTTCCATATGAAACCGTGATTGTGCGCGTACGCGCACAAAACTCTCGAGAAGTCATTTTATAGTGTCCGCGCATAGCAACAGGAATTACTGGCACCCCTGTTCTCCACAACAAATACGCAACACCGGTTTTCCCCTCAATAATAACTCCTTCTGGAATTTTACCTCCCTCAGGGAAAATGCATACGCTCTTTCCTTTTTTCAGAATGCGAATATGGTGCCTAAGCGACAAAGCGAGATCCCCTGTCCCAACATACGCAGTGTATGCTCCCCAAAGTTTAAAAAAGGTGCCTCCATAAAAATACTGTGCAAGCCCTTTTTTTTCATAAAAAAACCGCTCACGAGCGGTATAAAACATAGGCATTAAAGGAGAAAAAGGATTCAGTGTTGCAGGGATTAGAATTGGGTCAAGTTCACTGAGATGATTAACAGCAAAGATTACTCCTTGTGTATGTCCCACTAAATTTTCTTCTCCCAAGATACGAATGTGTGTAAAAAATCTTAACCCGACCCATGTGAACGGGTATACCATTGTCTGCAAAATAAACGGGGTCCAAGAAAATAAATTCATGTACATTCATTATACACCTTCCCCCCGCAGTTCTTCAACAAGCTTGAGTGCTTGGCGGGAAAGTTTGGTGGGGGTTTTTATTTCAAGCTTTATAAGGAGGTCGCCACGGTGCTTGGCGCCCATGGGCACCCCTTTGCCGCGCACACGCAGAACCTCACCCGACGACACCCCTTTCGGAATCGACAAATCTATTTTGCCGTCCAATGTTTCTATTGGATATTCGGCGCCCAAAATAGCGTCAGTGAATTTCACTGAAAGATGCATAACGAGATTTTGTCCCTCACGATGGAATACTTTATGTGGGGCGACGTGAATTCTGACATACAAGTCACCTGCCGTGCCATTCTGAATAGCTTCCCCTGCGCCCGTGAATAGTACAGTCAAAATACACCTCAAAACAGGAGGTTAACTAGCAAAAGAAAAACCGGGTATATTTCAACCCGGTTTTTTTCATCCTGATGTTGTATCAAGATAAGACCCCAAGAAACGCAGGGGTAAGAGCGATATGCCAAGTTTTCGAAAATCTTCCCACGCCTCAATCATGCGTGATTCCGAAACATGACCGCCTACTTCAAGAACAAACGTGTATTCCCATTTTTTCCCCAAAATAGGGCTAGGGTACACAAGGAGAACGCTAATCCCTTTTTCTGCAAAAACTCCAAGCGTCTTATGAAGCACTCCTGATGCTGTTTGCTCAAGGTTGGCAAGGAAGCATGTTTTAAACTTTAATGCCGTATCCTCGCCAAGTCGTGCATGCTCCTTTCCAAGAACCCAGAACCGTGTAGCACTGTTCTTGTAGTCAGTAACAGACTCTTTGCGAATAAGCTTAAGTCCAAAGTTCCTTAGGGCAACTTTGGAAGCAAGTGCTGCAACCTCAGAATCACTTGATGCAAGCTCAGCACCACGAGATGTCGAGGGCTGTACCTCGATTGGAATTCCACGCTCTTGAAGCATGGATACCAACTTTCGGCATTGCCCAATAGCTGTCGGATGAGAGAGGAGTTTTTTTACAAGTGATTCATCCCCACTCTTGCTCATGTAGAATAGTTCTATCGACAGGATGACTTCGCCCCAGATTTTTAGGCCGAGGTGACTGTCAACACTTTCAATAGCGCGGATAGTCTCCGCCACAACCCCGTCAATAACATTCTCAATCGCAACAACACCGTAGTCAACTTCCATATTGCCGACCGCTAAACACACTTCGCTGTGGTTTGTAAATGCCACCGCCTCGATGTTTTTGAAGCCTTTCCCTGCAAAAAACTTCTGGAGGGCCTGGTACCCAAAAGTATTAGTACCAGGCCCCAGATATCCAACTTTTATTTTCCTCATTTGGCACCTCTATTCAAGAGCTAGTACCACACGACAGTAGTGCTTTTTCCCTTGTCGGAGAAGTAGCACACCATCAACCATATCAGATTTATAGAACATCTGATCAGACGTAACGCGCTTTTCATTAACATAAGCACCTCCTTGGTCTGCAAGGCGCCGAGCCTCAGAAGTACCTTTTACTAGCCCAGCAAGCCTGAACAAGTCAGGAACAGAGACACCCTGAGCAAGAACGGCTTGCCTAATTTCAACAGTTGGCACCGCGTTTGAATTCAAACCACTAGAATTACCGAATAACTGAGAAGCAGCCTCTGCTGAATCCTTTGCTGCCTGCTCTCCATGGGTAATTTTTGTAGCCTCAAATGCAAGGCGCTCTTTTGCGGGCTTAAGCTCCGCACCACTCAACTTCTCGTACTGACTTATTTCCTCCGAGGACAAGAACGTAAAAAGCTTTAAAAACTTAATTACATCCCGGTCATCAGTATTTCTCCAGTACTGATAAAAGTCATATGGCGCAGTTTTTGTTGCATCAAGCCAAATGGTGCCATTCTCAGTCTTGCCCATTTTCCTTCCGTTTGCTGTTTCAAGCAATGGGAAGGTCAAAACATGAGCCTCGGCCTTTCGAACTTGCCGAATTAACCCAGTACCAGCGACCATATTCCCCCATTGATCGTCACCGCCAATCTGCAACACACAACCGTAACGATCATGAAGTTCCAAAAAGTCATACGCTTGAAGTAGCTGATAGTTAAACTCGATAAACGACAATCCTTCCTGCCGTTCAAGACGAAGGCGATACGATTCTACTCGTATCATTTCATTCACCTTAAAGTAACGGCCAATGTCTCGAAGGAATTCGATATATTTCAACCCAACAAGCCAGTCGGCATTATTGAGTATCATTCCTTTCCCTTCGCCAAACGACAAGTACCGCTGCAGTTGCCCAAAGAGACCTTCCTTGTTGTGGTCGATCTCATTTACGGTCAACATGCGACGTGTTTCTGTTTTGCCGCTTGGGTCACCAATTAATGCCGTGCCTCCCCCAACAATACATATCGGAGTATGCCCAGCTCTCTGGATGTGGGCCATCGCCATTATTGGAACCAAACTGCCCACATGAAGACTGTCGGCTGTTGGATCAAATCCAGCGTAAAAGACCAACGGTCCTTTACCGAACAGCTCGCGTAAAGCAGTCTCGTTTGAACACTGTTTTACAAAGCCACGACCTACTAAATTGTCGAATATATCAAGTTTCTTCATGTCTATCTCCTTTAAAAACATTGCTTAAAATAACTCCGACTCCTACGCAATACTCACATTTTATGTTCAACTTGTCAATAGGTAAAATTTTGGCTCCAATGTATAAAAAGAAACCAGCATTTCTGCTGGCTTCTGAAAAGAACTTCGGAAATATTCCGCGTTTTTATTAGAGACTCGCACCCTCAGATGAAACGAGTTGTTCAACCAAGCTTTTTATCTCACTGTATGTTTTTTCTGAGACCTCGCGTGTAGCAAAGGAAGGATCGGCTATTCCCCACCATATTACTTTTTCATTGTTACGTAGAAAATCTGGAATAAACGGTTCTTGCACAATCGAAACAACAATGCTGGCACTTTCGATCATTTCGGGTAAAAGCTTTTTTGTACGATTGCCCCTTATGTTCATCCCATTCTCCTCCATAAGTTCAAAGAAGTCGGGGGTGCGAAAGTAACCCTCAATAACAGTCCCCTCTGGCACAGCAACAGAACCGACATATGTACCAGCAGAATCGGCATCTTCCGTTCCCGTTATCTGATTGTATATTGACGCAGCCATTTGGCTACGGAATTGATTATTTTTGCAAATAAATAATACCTTCATGCTTATCTCCTTAAAAACATTAACGAACTGACCCTTAACACCCTGCTATCCTCACATTTTATGACGAACTTGTCAATGACGCGATAAAATTTCTAATAATTTTTTTGGTAAAATATTTAAATCTTTTCGCAGAATATATTCTTGTTGTGTGTGCGCATTCCGAATATCACCAGCACCAAATTGGATACTATTCTTGAAAAATCCCATTTCAGAGAAATGAGTGGCTATTGCCTCTGGATAACCTAGATTACAACGAAAAGAGGGAATATTTTTATTAATAACAACTTTTGCAGGTAGCCGTTTTAGTTCAAACATAATTTCTTTTTGCTCTTTTGCATCACGAGGTCGAACTGAGATCATCGCACGAGCACTACCAGCAACAACATTTTCTGCAATCCCTCCTCCTATTATTCCTATATTAAAAGCCGCCCAGTTTTTCTTGATTAAGGTGGAAAGAACTTCAGAAAGTTTATGAATAGCATTATTTGGTTTATCCAGACTCGAATGTTGCTCTCGTCCAGTAGTTTCAATTGAAAAAGCTATAACGCCACATTGACCAGTAATTATCTTGAAGCAAGTAGGTTCTTGCACAACTACGAGCTCAGCGTCTCCACATGTTCTTTTCTCGAAAGCCTTCTGTGCTCCTGAAAAATCAACCTCTTCTCCGACCGTAAAAAGAATATTAATATTTTCTAGTTGGCGGGCAAGGATAATGGAGGCAGCGATGCTTTGCTTATTGTCACAAGCACCACGTCCAAATATTTTGTCTTTTGTTATACGACAAGGCAAGTTTCCTGGAACTGTATCCATGTGAGCAACTAGCCATTTTTTTGACTTGCCCTTTTTAACAACTAAATTAAATCTATCCTTGCTAACTTTCTGTTTTTGAATTTTCAGACCTTTTATATCAGCTAATTGTGAAATAATAAAGTCACCGACCTTTTTCTCCTGCCCAGAGACAGATGGTATCTTTACAAGCTCAATCAATAATTCTTCAATTTCTGTCATAAAAATAGCATGGAGATTTGAATCTCCATGCTATTATACTATATTTTAACCCAAAAAACAAGTTAACTAACGATTAATCGAACTACTTCAAGTCGATGTGGCAAGACATGAAATTTTGATGGTGGAATATCTCCACCCTGCTCACAAGAAAGAATTCCGCGAACTATCTCAAGTCTGTCTTTATGCTCTGGTAGACGAACAACTGGTTTACGGAGGGGGTCCCCGAGAATACCTTCTTGCGGAACAAAATCTTCAACATCGAGATTATCGTAGTAAATTATGTCCCACGATATATCATCAACAACGGAAAGAAATCCAATGCCCGCAAATCTGAGCCCAATCTTCTCGCAAATAAATTGCGAAGCAGTGTGAGCCTGAGTCGTTTCAACAAGTACGGGGTCTCCAATAACTGAAACGTAGCTCATCGCTTCATAACAAAGACTGGTGACTGCATTTTTAGGACTATCAGGATAAGCAACAAACCTACCGAGCTCGTGATATCCGTGCCTTTTAACAACAGCCACGTGAGCAAGGATTCGCCCATGGCCTGAAACTAGAACCCATGAAACCATCTCATTACTTTCCCATTGCTTAAGCACAGATTGTTCCCAATGTTCCTTTGTAGTAAGGGGTAGGTAAGGAAAATAACATTTACCATCTTTACCTGTCCAGGCAGTCCGAGTAAGCGTAGCCAGCTGCTCGGACCAATCTGATATTTTGCAAATACCTCCATCAAGAGAGTTCGCAACAAACATGGCACACCTCCTATAAATTATAATCCGATTTTAATCGTATAAAGAACAAACTGGCCTCGGATGAGGCCAGTTTGAGAGGTTGAAATTATTTTTTCAGCACCTTAAACAAGTCTCATCTGCGTGAGCTATAATAGCTATATGAATATCCGACAAAGATGCTTTTGAGCGCTACTACCATGTAAAGAGCATACCTTTTTATGCGGCTACTTGTCAAGTGCCCATTCGTTAGCGATTTTTCTAACCCAATAATTGTGAATATACCTTAATAAATCGGTTCATCTGCTTAACGGTTCCAATACTCACGCGAAGCATGTCTTGTATCTCTGGGGCGCGCTGTGGGCGAACTAAGATATCGTTCTTTTTAAAATGCTCATATACTTCTTGTTTATTTTTGGGTTCGAAGAGTATAAAATTTGCTCCAGATTTATAAAATGGAATACTATTTTTTTTGAAAAATGTTTCGAGAAGAGGTTTTGCTTTTGTCATTACTTCTTGCACATACATTTTCATATCCTCAATATCATCAAGCGCGGCATTTGCTGCAATATGTGCAGCCATGTTTACGGCGTATGGCCCACGAACTTTCATCATCTCTTCAATGTGTTGCTCGCTGGCGATAACATATCCTATACGTAGTGATGCAAGCCCAAAAGCCTTGGAGAAAGTTCTGACGATGACGATGTTCGGGAATTTCTTAAGAAGCGAGGTTGCGCTTATCCCCGAAAACTCAAAGTATGCCTCGTCTATCATAAAAATCGAATCAGGAGCCTTTAGTACGATTACCTCAATATCTTTCATTGAAATAACACTGCCTGTTGGATTATTTGGATTACAGATAATAATAAGCTTGGGATTCTTGTTTTTAAGCAATTGAAGAATTTCTGCCGCGGGAAACTTGAAGTCTATTTTCTCGTAGGGAACTTTTGCAACTCGACACCCTATCATCTGTGCGTACTGCATAAACATTGGGAAAGTTGGCGCAGGTATTACAATGGTGTCATTTTTACCAACAAAAGTCCGAAAAATAACGTCAATGCCGTGGTCAGAACCGTTTGTAATCATTACCTGATTTGCAAGCACCTTTGCATATTTAGAAATCTTCTCTTGCAAATCAGCATATTCTGGGTACCTCTGTATCTTTCCTTTGCGAAAAAATGCGATGAGTGCTGTTGTTACTTTTTTTGACGGCGTCGTCACTCTCTCATTAAAATCAAGTAAGTCGCCAGAAAAATTCAACCTACCGCCCAGCGGAGGGGAGTATGGTGTCATATCTTTAATCCACTTAAGTGCATAATTTTTTACCATAACATTAGTTCCCCTACACCCCCTCCCCTCTCAACCCCTCAACAAGCTTGAGTGCTTGGCGGGAAAGTTTGGTGGGGGTTTTTATTTCAAGTTTTATGAGGAGGTCACCACGATGCTTGGCGCCCATGGGCACCCCCTTGCCGCGCACACGCAGAACCTCACCCGACGACACCCCTTTCGGAATCGACAAATCTATTTTGCCGTCCAATGTTTCTATTGGATATTCGGCGCCCAAAATAGCGTCAGTGAATTTCACTGAAAGATGCATAACGAGATTTTGTCCCTCACGATGGAATACTTTGTGTGGGGCGACACGGATTCTCACATACAAGTCACCCGAAGTTCCATTCTGTATCGCCTCCCCCGCGCCAGAAAGGCGCACCATCTCTCCATGTTGGATACCTGCTGGAATTTCAATGGTAAGCTCACTCTCACGACGAAGCACGCCATGTCCTTTGCATTCCGCACATTTTTGTTCAGGGATTTTCCCCACACCAGCACATGTCGAACATTCGCGTGTTTGTGAAAAGACGCCCAAGAACGAACGTTTTGTTTCCTCAATACTCCCCTTTCCTTCACAGGTGGCGCAGGTCTTCATTGGAGTACCACTCTTTGCGCCCGTACCATCACACGTGGTGCAAGAAGAAGTTTTGGTGATGAGCACCTTGCGCTTCACGCCGAAAATTGCTTCGGAAAAAGAAACTTCAAGGTCAACAGAAACATCTCGCCCACGACGCTTTTCAGGAGCCGTTCGGCGTCCACCGCCAAAAAACTCTCCGAAAATGTCATTGAGGTCAATATCGCCACTAAACCCCTGCGTGTTAAAACCACCGAAGCCTGAAGGATCGAAACCCTGCCCTCCTCCGTGCCCACCAAACCCTTGCGCCCCCGCTTCTCCATACGTATCATACGAGGCACGCTTTTTGTCGTCCGAGAGCACTTGGTACGCTTCGCTGGCTTCCTTGAACTTCTTCTCATCACCCCCTTTGTCGGGGTGATGCTGGTGCGCGAGCTTACGGAACGCTTTTTTAATTTCGTCCGCGCTTGCCTTTTTATCTACCCCCAATATTTTGTAATAATCTTTTGCCATTTCAGTGTTCGGAGGTTTCCTGTGTATCCAACCTTAAAGCGAGGCTCTTTGGTTTGAAATGCCTTGCACAGCGCGACGGCGCGAGCAGAGCAAATTTTTAGCAAAAAATTATGCGTGCATTTCAAACCAAACGAGCCGAGCGTCCTACTTTTTCCCCTCCTCCCCCTCTGTGTAGTTTGCATCACGCACGGTTCCTTCACCATCCTTCGCTTCAGGCGCACCTTGCGTGCCCTCTTTTGGCGCTTCTTGGTTTTTCATCATCGCCTCGCCAATCTTTTGAAGTTCAGCTGAAAGTTCACCGGATGCTTTTTTCATTTCTTCAATGTTTGAACCGACACTTGCCGTCTTTGCAAGCGCAAGCTTTCCTTCAACTGCAGTTTTAATATCAGCAGGAACTTTATCGCCACCATCGCGCAATGATTTTTCTGCGGTATACACAAGTTGCTCAAGAGTATTCTTCACTTCAGCTGCATCGCGCTTCTTTGCATCCTCTGCCGCATTCATCTCAGCTTCTTTTTGCATGCGCGCAATGTCGTCCTTGGTCAAGCCCGAACTTGCCTCGATACGAATAGACTGTTCCTTGCCGGTTGTTTTTTCTTTTGCTTTCACCTGAAGAATACCGTTTGCGTCCACATCAAAGGTAACTTCCACTTGCGGAAGTCCACGCGGAGATGGCGGAATGCCATCAAGAATGAATCGTCCGAGAGATTTGTTGTCGGGTGCCATAGGACGCTCGCCTTGCACCACATGAATTTCAACAGAAGTTTGATTGTCAGAAGCTGTAGAGAAAACTTGCGAACGCGACGCAGGGATTGTTGTATTTTTTTCAATAAGTTTAGTTGCCACATTGCCAAATGTTTCAATGCCGAGAGAAAGTGGGATAACATCCAAGAGCAACACATCCTTTACGTCTCCCTGAAGAATACCTGCTTGAATAGCCGCACCAATAGCCACCACTTCGTCCGGATTGATTGAGCGATTAGGCTCCTTGCCGAAGAGTTCTTTTACAGCGTTAACAATCGCCGGCATGCGCGTCTGTCCACCCACCATGATGATTTCATTGATGTCTTCTTTTTTGAACGGTGACGCCGCGAGAGCACGCTTGGTGATCTCGATTGATTTGTCTATATACTCACGCGCGAGTTCTTCGAGTTTAGTGCGCGACATTTTAAGCTGTAAGTGCTGAGGACCTTCTGCTGTTGAGGTGATGAACGGAATGTTAATCTCCGCGTCGAGAGTAGTCGAGAGCTCATGCTTTGCTTTCTCTGCCGCTTCTTTGAGGCGCTGAAGGGCCATGATGTCATTTGAAACATCGATACCGGACTCCTTTTTAAATTCGTCCGCAATAAAGCGAATGATTTTTTGATCAATGTCTTCTCCGCCCATGTGCACATCACCATCGGTCGACTTCACTTCAATTACATCATCACCAACCTCAAGCACGGAAACGTCGAACGTTCCTCCACCAAAGTCATAGACGACAATCTTTTCATCTTTCTTTTTATTAAAACCGTATGCAAGTGCCGCTGCAGTAGGCTCGTTGATGATGCGCTTTACGTCAAAACCGGCAATCTGCCCAGCATCTTTTGTTGCCTTGCGCTGAGAATCGTTAAAATATGCAGGTACCGTAATCACCGCCTCGGTAATTTTTTCGCCAAGCTTTGCCTCAGCATCTTGCTTGAGCTTCTGGAGCACCATAGCAGAAATCTCCTCAGGGCGATACAATCGGTCCCCCATTTTTACCTTCACCCCACCGTCTTCCGAACGCTCAATGGCAAACGGTGAAGTCTTTTTATCGCGCTGCACACCATCGTCTTCAAAGGTGTGGCCGATCAAACGCTTCACACCATACAAGGTGTTCTTTGGATTGGTAACTGCTTGACGCTTCGCCAAGAGCCCCACAAGACGCTCTCCACTCTTTGAAACCGTAATAACGGATGGTGTAGTGCGCACTCCTTCAATATTCTCCACAATGCGCGGTTCACCTCCCTCAATGATTGCCATTGCAGAGTTTGTTGTGCCAAGATCAATGCCTAAAATTTTTGCCATATGTTTGTTCGTAATTGTTTAAAATGATTAAAATTCGACTTTATTATTGTGAATCTTTTTCAAGATGTCCGAATACTTTTACTTTTGCGGGACGAATAACTTTGCTATGAAGCCGGTATCCTTTTTGTATAACTTCTGCAACTACATCTTCTTGTTTTTCGTCTTTAGTGGGAATGACATCAATCGCAATGTGCAATCGCGGATCTACTTTTTCCCCTACCATGCCGATGGGAGCAAGCCCACGAGACTCAAGAACTGAGAGAAGTTGACTGTGAATATACTCAACTCCTTTGCGCCAATTTGCATCAACTTTTTCCCATGATTCTTTGTTGGCAAATGCCATTCCAAAACTGTCGAGAATGGGGAGCATGTCTTCCACGAGCCCTTCTGAAGCAAATTTTATCAAGTCTCCGCGCCGTGCATCTTCTTCTTTGCGAGCGTTTGCAAAATCAGCGCGCATGCGTTGCCAACCATCGAGATATTCCTTCTTTTCCGACTCGCATGTGTGAAGTTTTTCACGCATTTTCTTCAAAACGAGCGCCTGGTTTTCGCCACTCTCATCGGTTGACTCAAACTGCACATCATCACTATATATACCATCTGTCATGGTGTCAAGCGGTTGTGCAACATTGCTGTTTTGAGCGTCTTCTGAGAGTGTTTTTCCTTTAAAATCATCGTTTGTATCATTCATAGTAGTTCATTTCTTATCGTATCATGCCTCACGAAAAAAGAGAAACTACTTTTGATAATTTCTCTTTTTTTTCGATATTGTCGAGCGTAGGGGGTAAATTAACGCTTTGACCATTGTGGTGCCTTGCGGGCCTTTTTGAGACCGAACTTTCGGCGCTCTTTCATGCGAGGATCGCGTTTCAAGAATCCAAGTTTCTTTAAACGAGTTCTTGTCTCCTCGTCATACTTGACCAATGCACGCGAAAGTCCATGACGAAACGCTTCTGCTTGAGAGTGGATTCCTCCTCCGCGAACAACTACCGTAATTAAAAATTTTTCTGCAACTTTTGATTTAACCAATGGATCATTCACAATAAATTGCATTTCAGCGGTAGGAAAATAAACAGGAACAGTTTTGCTATTCACGATGACACTTTCTTTTGTTGCTGGAGTTATACGTACGCGTGCCGTAGAAGTCTTACGACGTCCTACTGCTTCAATATAACGAGCACTCGCCTTCTTTACTGCCTTGACTGCAGGCGTTTTTACGGCCTCGCTTGTCGTTTTTATTTTTTTTTCTGTGGTAGTAGTCATATTATTCAGTAACCATTAAACGTTTCATTCGCTCCTTGTGAAGGCGATTGCGAGGAATCATGCGACTGATTGCGTGAACAAACACCTCACTGTAGCCTTTTGTTTCGATTGTTTTAGCAATAGTGCGTTCTTTAAGTCCTCCTGGGTAACCAGAATAGAGCTTCATGTGAACTTCCTTTCTTTTGCGGGGAGCAATTGTTGCCTTTGATGCATTCTGAATAACCACCTGAACATCGGCGACCAAATTCCTCTGGAATGTTGGTGAGGTTTTACCCATGAGAACCGACGCCGCCTCGGTGGCGATGCGTCCTACAGATTTTCCTGTTGCGTCAATCGTGTGTTCCATAAAATTATTATACAAATTCAATAACTGCCATCGGGCTTGCGTCCCCACCTCGACGAGGCAGTTTAATAATGCGCGTATATCCGCCCGGACGAGTGGCGTAACGTGGTGCGATTTCTTCAATGAGTTTTTTTGCTCCAGCCTCGCCAGAAACACCGCCCAAGCGAGCAATAAGAAGGCGGCGTGAAGCAAGGTCTGTTTTACGTCCGCGTGTCACCATGCTTTCAATGAGTGGGCGGAGTTCTTTTGCGCGCGCTTCAGTGGTCTTGATTTGCTCGTGATCAATAAGTGCGAGCGCGAGCGAACGAAAAAGCGCTACGCGTCCTGCGTGATCTCGTCCAAATTTTCTCATCGACTTGTGGTGTTTCATAATGGTAACTTAATTTCTTTATGTTAATTGCGGAGCACGAGGTTGTGTGAACCAAGAACGCGCTTAATCTCCTGAATTCCTTTGTCGCCCAATCCGTCGATCTCAAGAAGGTCTTCCTCGCTCTTTCGCGCAAGACCGCCCACAGTACGAACATTTGCATGAGCAAGTGCATTGGCGGTACGCGTAGAAAGGTCAAGGCTCTCAATACGTGTTTTGAGAAATTCGCTATCAGCAGGATCTTTTTTAGTTCCCTTTTCCTCCGAGACAGTTTCAGTGGTTTCTGCTGCTTCATCATGCTCAATAAAACCGATAACCGCCTTGAGCTGATTAATCATGATCTCAATAGAAGACTCGAGTGCGCGACGAGGGGTAATAGTGCCATCAGTTTCAATACTGATTTTCAAACGATTGTAGTCTGTACGATCACCAACGCGCATGTTATCAACTTCATAGTTCACACGACGAATAGGTGTAAAAATTGCATCAACAGCAATAGTGCCAATATCAACCTTGTCTTTCTGATGCACCTCTTTTGAAACATATCCGAAGCCCTTTGCAACAGTGATTTCAATAGTGAGAGATGCGTTCTTGTCGGTAAGTGTTGCGAGAGGCAACTCTGGATTCAACACTTCAACCTGTCCACCAACCGTAATATCTCCGGCAGTTACTGTTTTTGCGCCTTTTACCGAAAGAGTAACTACTTGTGGTTCAACAGTTGCAAGTTTAAAGCGAACTTTTTTCAAATTGAGCAAGATGGTGATTACATCTTCTTTGACACCTTCAAGTGTAGAAAATTCATGAGCTGCGCCTTCAATTTTTACCGTTGTAATAGCGGCACCCAAAAGTGACGACAAAATAATGCGACGAAGTGAATTGCCCAACGTGTGACCATACCCAGGGTACAAGCCCTCAATTTCATAACTTCCTTTAAAATTATCTTCCGCAAGAACCTTTGGTTTTGACGGCAATGTGATGTTATAGTCGAGCATGATGATGTAATTTAAACAATGAAACTATACCTTATTTATTTAATAAATGCAACTCTTTTTCTTATCGCCCATTAACGGCTATAAAATTCAACAATGGCAGTAAGATTAAATGCTTGTTCCACCTGTCCAAGCTTTGGTTTGCCTTGGAAGTGTGCCGTTTGTTTCTCTGCGTCAATCTTCATCCATGTTGTCGCTGCTGGTGTATTTTTCAACTTCTCAGAAATTCCTTCAAAAAGTTTGGATTTTTTACTTCCCTCGCGAATAGTGAGGATGTCGCCCAGCTTTAGCCGGCGTGAAGGGATGTTGGTGCGACGACCATTTACCGTAATATGTCCGTGATTTACGATTTGACGCGCCACAGAGCGAGCAGGAGCAAAGCCAGCACGAAAGACGGCGTTGTCGAGACGAGACTCAAGTGCTTCAAAAAGATATTCAGAAGGATTCACTCCCTGTTTTCCGGAAGCTTCTTTTACGTAATTACTAAACTGCTTTTCACTGAGCCCGTAAGTATTGCGCACCTTTTGCGTCTCACGAAGCTGGCGACCGAAGTCGGTCAACGTTGCACGATGCTTCTTCTCAGAAAGCAACTTTCCTGGCGGATACGGGCGCTTCTTAAAAGCACACTTTTCGCGGCCACAAATTGATTCTCCAAGTCGACGACAAATTTTACAGGTAACTCTGCTCATAATGTATAATAATATATTAAATTCTTCGGGGCTTCTTTGGCTTTGGTCCGTTGTGAGGAACAGGGGTCATGTCGCGGATAAGCGTAATGTCGATACCTTTTGAGTTAAAGGCACGAATTGAACTCTCGCGACCTGATCCAACACCCTTTACCACCACGTCAACCTCTTTAATGCCCATGATGACAGCGCGCTCTCCAACCAATTCGCCAACTTTTGCTGCTGCGAATGGAGTTCCTTTCTTTGCTCCCTTGAAACCAAGCGAGCCACTCGAAGACCACGCAAGCGCATTCCCCTTCTTGTCTGAAAGGAGTACTTTCGTGTTGTTGTACGTTGATTGCACAAAAAGCGTTCCTGCAACGTGTTTCTTTTTTGCCTGACGTCCAAGAGCGCGAGATACCAATCCCTGATCAACGCTTTGTCCTTCTTTTTTGATAATTCGTTTTTTTCCCATAATACTATTGTATGCTGTTTGGTATGTTTATTTCTTCTCGGCTTTGCGACGACCGCTACCCATGGTCTTGCGCATATTCCCGCGGACCGTTCGAGAATTTGTCTTGGTGCGTTGTCCGCGAACAGGAAGTTTCTTCATGTGGCGAACTCCACGATATGCCTTAATGTCCTTCAAGCGTTTAATGGAAACTGAAATTTCTCGCTTAAGGTCTCCTTCGAGAGTGAAAACTTCAATAGCTTTACGAATTTTTCCTTCTTCGTCCGGAGTGAGCTCCTTTGCCCGCTTGTTGTATTCGATTGCCACCTCGTCAAGAATTTTTTTTGCACGAGGACGCCCGATGCCATAGACGGAAGTCAGGCTAATTTCCAATCGTTTTTCATCCGGTATTGTAACTCCAAGAATACGCATATATGACCTAAATAATAGTGTTAGTAATAATGAAAATCTTAACCTTGACGTTGTTTGTGGCGGGGGTCAGCACAAATAACACGAACACGATTGGCTCGTTTGACCGTCTTGCATTTCACACAAATTTTTTTTACTGATGCTCGTACTTTCATATCACATAAAAAACCCTTAGACTCCCGACCTAACTAAACTACTAAGATCGGCAATCTAATGGGGTCATTAAACAAAACGATTTTCCTAGTCTACAGCAAATTGAAATTAAATGCAATACCATAGACCAAGTTTCTACAAAAACCCCTTTTGTGCTGCAAACTAAAGGCGTTTTACAATGCGTCCTTTACCGCCATAGGGGTCAATTTTTACAAACACTTTATCCCCCACTAAAACCTTGATACGATTAAATCGCATCTTGCCCGCAAGGTAACTTATGAGTACGTTTCCGTCAGGAAACTGAACACGAAACATAGTGCTGGGGAGGGCTTCGATGACCTCCCCTTGTACTAATTCCTCAACTTTTTCTGTTTCTGCCATTGCGAACTTTTATGGTATCAAATAATACTTGCGCCGTCAATAGGTAAACGCTCGAATAGATTAGTTTGGGATCAAAACTTTAACAAATATTTTCTGAGGATCCAGAGGAAGTCTCTTTTGCCAAAATGGCCGAATGATAAAATTCATTTTTTCAACATTGTTTTGATTTTTAATAACCGTAAAAGATTCTTCTCTTGTTTTCCCCGCTAAAAGTGCCCGCAATTTTTCAGTATCGATATTTCCTACAAACGACGCTTCCCCCGAGAGCTTAAAGCGAACATGCTTTAAGTCAGAGAGCACCACATTATCGACAGGGTCAAGGAATGCGAATGAGATTGATCCAATACTAGAGACGGCAAGAGGTTTTGCGGATTCTTGAGGAATCGCCTTTCCGATAATTTTTTTGGTAAGTGACTCGGTGTCAAAGAAAAATATTGATGTGCTGGCGCGAAGAGATATTTTTGCCACCGAATCAGCTGAAAAATCTTGAGGGACTTCTTCAAATTTCATAATAACGCTCCCCGGAAAAAAGGATTTATTTTCAGGAATTTGTGCGCGCGATTTATCAATCGCATTCTTCTTGAGTTCTTCTCTGAGCTCATTTTGCGCTGTCGTTACAGCGGACTCGGAAGGAACCTTTATGGTGCCAGAAAACCCTCCACCAATAAGAGAGGTTGGATTTGAACGTGCGGTAAACTTTGTATAGCGTGGATCGCCCTTGAATCCGGGAATTGTGAAGTCCCCCAAGCCAATATTATATTCTTTGCCGGGCACATCTGCATACACAACAACCTCCACCTTCCCCGGCTCTACGATTTTGCCTCGTTCCCCCGCTTTTGTGCTCACTTTTGCCCCCGGAACAACCACAGACTCATCAATTCGAAAAATCTTATGATCAGAAGACTCGAGGCGAGTGTTTTTGATAAGTCGTTGACTTGTTGCACTGTAGGAATTATAGATGAGGACCTTCCCTGACGCTTTTTTCTGGATTTTCTGCTCCACAGTTGCGGGAATTTCTTTTGTCTTCTCATCTGAAAAACTCACAAACTCGAACACAAGGTTATCTCCGTCCAGATTGGCGGTTGCAGAAAATTCATGGTCAAGCACGACACTTTTAGAAATAGGAGTAAGTTCAATGTTCGCGGAAGAAAAAAATACCGCAAGCCCAAACAATGCAGCAAGAAGCACAACAACACCTAGAACCAGAAACCAGAAACCAGATTTTTTTGCTTTTTTCTGTTCACGCGGTTCGGTATTTTTCGCAAAAAAAGGGTTGTTTTCGATTCGGCGAGGAGTAGGCTCTTTTGGGCGCGCACTCAAAACCACATTAGCATGACTTGTTGTGGAGACCGGTCGACGAAGAAGCTCTTGGTGAGGAACCATGATATCTTGAATTGGTTTTCGTGGTTGTTCGTTGCTCATAGTAGTAAAATAAATGTGTTCCTAGGATTCGGAAGCGGTTAATTCCTTGTGAGCGAGGAGCGCTAGGACAACCAAAAACGGGTCACGAATCACTCCGCTTTCAAAACCTACAAACTGCATAGTGATGAGTGCATCCAGGAATCGTGACTCAAATCCATTGTTAAGTAAAAACTTTGACTGTGCGCCATTGATGACTTCCGAGAAAAAGGCGGCGACATCAGCGTCTGCAAGAAAGAACACCGTACGGGGCAGCGTGCCTTCTCCTGCGAGGACTGCGAGTGCCTTTTCGAAACGGTCCAACCATTCAACACGACTACGCTCAATAATATCTGCAACTGCAACTTTTTTGGGCCCAGCAAGCTCACCACGCACATGCATATTGAATAATGATTCCGCTTCTTCGTGTACAGTGTGAAGCGCAGTTGAGATTTCTCGAACAAAAAAATTCCTCCCCCGCGGAAACAGAGAATTCCCCAACAATACATCTCGCTCTACCAGCGACACATCAGTCGCTTCTCCCGTAATGTCCAAGAACAAAAAATTCCTTTCGTTAGGGAAAATATCACGAAGGGCGCTGAATGCCACAAGGGGAAACGACCCAAACCTAAGCGATTTTGTATGAAAAATTTGCCCGATTTTTCGCTTGATGCTCGCAACAACTCGCGTAGACGAAACCCCAATAGCAACCACCATTTCCATTTGTGAGGTTTTTTGACCATACGGATTTTTGAGCTCATAACCATTCAATTTCATTTGAATGATTTTCTTTTCAATAACTTCAACCTCTTTGGGTGGCAATGTGAGGGCGAGTTCTTCTTTTAACTTTAAAATCTCTTCATCCAGAAATTCTTTTACCACTCGCTCAGAGACTTCAAAAGGTTCTCCTCGAACAACGCGCAAGTGCCGAGTTTTGAGAATAAACCACGGAGATGAGAGGGTACAAAAAATCTGCGATGGCGCACCATGCCCTTTCGCGAACCCCTGAAGATCTTTGAGTGTCTGCTCGAGTGCATTATTCATTGTCAGAAGAAACCGAGCAGACGAAAGAGCGTTTTGAAATTCAATATTACGACGCACCGTAGCAAGAACGTGCGGTGGTTTTCCCGCAGAAATTCTTACCAGAGCACCTCCAACACTCCCCGACCCAACATCCACTAGTAGGACGAGAGATTTATCTTCAGATTCGGAAAAAAAAGAAAAAGCCATTACTCTTACAGTATACCACGCACAATAATTTTATTTCAAGATAATAATCAAATAAGTGTGAATAACAACCCAGAGATACAAAAAAATGGCGACCTTCCTAAGAAAGCCGCCATGGGGATGAGGGTTATACTCCCCCCATCATTCTACACACATACGATTCCAAATCGATTTTGCAAAATTCGCACTCCGTCGCCACGGTCGCTTGTTAGCAATTGCCAAATCCTGCTTCAACTGATGGACTTCTGCCTTCAACCGACCAATTTCCTTCTCTGTCAACAAGGCACGGCTTGTATCAGATTCAATGCGGTGACTCATCCAACTGCAATCAATTTGAAGCCACTTAATGACCTTTTCTGCTGCGATTTGCTTTTCCAAAGCACGTTCAAGGAGATATTTAGACCTTGGCATAGTGTATACCAACTCTGGATTCTCGAGCTGTTCAAATACTGAACATAGAGCCTCCCACGTTGGCGCCTTAACAATAGCTTCAGAGTTGGGGATGCGATGGGCATCATGAATAATCACCACCCCTGGGATATTGCAAAAAGAAACACCGTCTGGAAGACGCCACTTTGATACGATGGAGTGATGGACGAGGCATGAAACGAAAGAGATGTTCTCACGCAATTCCTCACGCAAGATAAATGTCGGGTCTCTTGGGTCGGCGTCGCTCGCAACATAATGTCCTTGGACGTCTGAGCCCAATTTTAAGTAAGTTGCAATTGCCTTTTTACTGCTGCCAAAATAGAACCTTACGTTCATGGTAAATCCTCCGCAATATCGCCTTTGATTTTATCGCCAGTCGATTTGGTTTAAAAGAACAGACATTACAACTCAAACGTCTGCAATGTGCTCTATTGAGATCTCCTAATAGATTGTTAATAGTATATCACCTAGCAAACCATTTGTCAACCCCCCCCCTTTTTACACCTTATAGCATGCTCGGGCATGAGATAGGTGCATAAACAATAAGGAGAATGCCCTTTAAACCAAGACTGCCTTCACGCGACGGACACCTTGCGAAACTGCCTCTTCTTTGATGATTTTGAATGTACCCTTGATAGTTGCGGTACTTTCGACATGCGGGCCACCACAGAGCTCCTGCGAGTACACAGTGCCATCTGAAGCTTTGACCATATACACATTGACCACATCGGGATATTTTTCCCAAAAACTCCCCTCAACTCCCCTTTTTTGCGCCTCACCTTTTGGCATTTGCTCAATCGTTACGCCACATTTCTTTGCAATTGCTTCATTCACATACGCTTCTACTTTGTCGAGTGTTTCGCGCGATACCTTTTCCGGATGCGTAAAGTCGAAACGTGTGCGCTCGACTGTTATGTTTGAGCCCGCTTGATGCACGTGGTCACCGAGATATTTGCGCAACCCTGCAAGCATGAGGTGAGTCGAAGTGTGGAGCATCACCGTCGTCTCGTTTGCATCCGCAAGCCCGCCTTTGAATTTTTGCTCTGCACCGGCGCGAGAAAGCTCTTGGTGTTTTTTCATTTCTTCACGGAAACCGACTTCGTCAACGGTGATCCCTGACTCTTTTGCAAGTTCAGTAATCATTTCAAACGGAAAACCAAACGTGGTAAACATAGTACTTGCTTGCACCCCACTCACACTACCACCGCGAGGAATCCTCGAAAATTCTTTTATCCCGCGCTCCAGCGTCTTTCGGAACTTCTCCTCCTCACCACGAATTTCATTGGTGACAAGCTCTATTTGTGCTCCCACATTTTTGTAGACTCCCTGGTATTTTTCTGCGAATACCGGCACAAGACCAACAAGAGTCCCTTGTGGCATCCCCAGAACATCCGCAAAGCGCACAGCGCGGCGGAGAAGTCGGCGCAAAATATACCCTTGGTCAGTGTTCGATGGTCGTACTCCATCCCCAATCATAAACACCGCAGTACGAATATGGTCAGCAACAATGCGCGCTGCCCGCTCGTCGTAGTGCGTTGCCCCCGATTTAATTTTCTCCATAACCGGCACAAACAAATCTGTATCAAAAATATTGTTCTTGCCCTGTATTGCCATCGTGATACGCTCGAGCCCAGAACCCGTATCTACGTTTTTTTGCGCAAGTTTACCTACCACCTTGCCCTCTTTTTTCTCGTATTCCATGAACACATTGTTCCAGACCTCTACCACCTCTTGTCGTTCGTCGGCTGCAAGGTATTCCTCCTTGGTCATACCATCAGTCAGTTTACCCGTCACATCATAAAACATTTCCGTGTCAGGACCACAGGGACCATTGTCGCCAGGGCTCCACCAGTTTGACTTTGCGGGCAAAAAATAAATACGCTCGCCAGAAATCCCTGCGTCTGCAAAAATCTTTTTCCAAATAGCAGCAGATTCTTCATCACGCGGAGCATCATCATTCCCTTCAAACACCGTCACATAGAGACGCTTGGGATCAAGCCCAAACCCTTCTTCTTTTGAGGTTAGAAGTTCATAGCTCCACTTGATAGACTCGTCTTTGAAATAATCGCCGAGTGACCAATTGCCAAGCATTTCAAAAAAGGTGACATGCGTATTGTCGCCGATTTCGTCGATGTCGCCCGTGCGCACACACTTCTGTGCGTCCGCGAGACGCGCTCCGCTGGGGTGGGGTGAACCCATGAGATACGGCACGAGCGGTTGCATACCTGCAGTATTAAAAAGCACTGAAGGGTCATTTTCGGGCACCAGGGGTGACGAGGGAATAATGGCGTGCCCCCGCTTCTCAAAAAATGCCAGAAATCGCTGTCTAATTTCTTGTGAATTCATCATGTCTATCTTAATATAATTACCATCACTTTACAAAAAAATTAAAATAAGCCCGTAAAACACGAGAAACAAAAAAGGGACAATCGCTTCAATGACGGCAATGCGACGAGCAGCAGAAGAAAAAGCTCCAAGAATTTCCCATTCGGTCTTGTAGATTGCGAGTGGTAAATGCTTCTCAATACAATGAAGAATTGCGAACTTTGCAGACAAAACATCATTGGAACTTCGCACCATGACCCACCATGCAGTCGCCATAAATACACCAATAATCGGAACAATTTGATGTGTCAGAACAGGCGCCATGATTTGATCGCGCGCAACAGAAAGCCCTATGGCAGCGAGAAGCACTGTATGAATAGTGAGAAAATAATTATTTACAAAATGCTTCCATTTGCTAGTGTAATCAATCCCTTGAATTGCGATCTTGTATTGCTCAAGAAAATGCTCGCGATATGCCACACCGTATTCTTTCTCTCCTTGCGTGTGAAGATGCAGGTCGCAGATTTGTTGATGAAGCTCTTGTTGTTTTTTCATAGTGTAGATTTTATTTTAAGACCATTAAAATTGCTCCTGTTGCCATAAATACCGCACCGAGTGCCGTTTTCCATGTAAGTACTTCGCCGAGAAAAATCACGGCGAGAATAACGACGAAAACCACGCTCAATTTGTCGATTGCCACCACTTGTGATGCTGTTCCCGTCTTGAGAGCGAAAAAATAAAAAAGCCACGAGAGCGCTCCGGCAATACCCGACAAGGTAATGAGTGTCCACTCACGAACCGAAAATGACGCAAGGGTAAACCCATCAAACTTTCGAAGCACAATCGCCACCATAATCAAAAAAACACCCATGATAATCGCGCGCACTGTAGTGGCAAGCGTAACATCAATATTTTTCAATCCCAACTTTGCAAAAATCGCCACAAGTGCGGCAGTAAGTGCTGACAAAAACGCATAGACAATCCACATAACTATTCTTCTCGCTCTGCTATTTCGGCACGAATAAATATCTTAAGGCGGTCCTCAACATACCACAAAATTGTGAATGTAATGAGCGCAAAAACAGTAGCAATAATTGCAAGAATATATAATCCATACCCCGTAGCCGCGCCAACTCCGGCTGCAACCCAAATCCCCGCGGCGGTGGTAACTCCGCTAACTTTTGCGCCATTAAAAATGATGAGACCAGCACCAATAAACCCAATACCAGTGATAATTTGTGCTGTTAAACGTATAGATTCCTTGATTGCGAGAGTTGACTCATATCCTCCCGCCGCAATAATCCCAACGATAGTAAAAAGAGCTGACCCCATAGTCACCAGACCATAGGTGCGCATGCCGGCAATTTTTCCTGCAACAACGCGCTCAATACCCAGACACATCCCCAAAAACAATGCGAGCGCAAGCTTGATAATAAGATCGATGTTATTGATTGTTGATTCCATACGTCTATAATATCAGATATACCGAATAAATAAAGGATCCTCGACTCGGAAATGAGAAGTGATTACACTTTTCATTTCGCTCGCTCTACGTCGCTAATAAAATCTAGTTTTCCCGACAAATCATATTCACCTCCTTGATAACACTCGAAATTTTCTCCTGAGAAAGCCCGAGATTTTGCAAAGATTCCTCTTTCTTTTTGAGATCGACGCACATCACAATCCCCTGTCGCAATAATTCGTTTTTATGAGCAGTCGAAAGACTCATGAGGCATGTGAGTGGATGCACTCCTGTTTCTAAAATCAAATCTTGAAGGTTCCCCTCGTGAGGATAATCCCAACCAATAAGGTTGAGTCCGGCGCAATTGGCATACTGAATCGCATCATGAGTGAGTTTTGTATTAGTCACGAGCCACCCTTCATGGATCCTTGACGCAGATTGTTCTCCTCTTTCGTGACCTTTTTGAAGATCGAGAAACCGCGCATGCACATAGAGTGCCACTTTTACGTCGCTTTTCATTCCCTCTTGATTATGGAATTTACATTCAATAAAAATATGTTTGTTATCTTTTTCAGCAAGAACATCAACTTCATGAGAAACACAAAACCCCGGCAAGATGATTCCCGTTCGCGTAGAATATCCTTTTCTCTTCAAAATTTCTGCAACAAACTTTTCAAACGGAAACCCACTAGGACCGAGATCGGCAACCGCACGACGCAGACTATACCGAAGCGCAACTACATATTGATTCTTTTTAAGAATGGAGAAAGCGTGGCGGTAGATTGCCGAGGTTTTCATATTGTCCTTGAGTTCTAGGACAATATGTGACGCAACACGTTCCACGGTACTTGCATCCGCCCCAGATCGCACGAGAGACCTTTTGAGTTTTTCTAAAGAAAACAATTCTCGCTCGCCTGAATTCTTGAGGACCCATACACCCCCGCCATCAGCTTTGTCATTATGATGTATTTTTTTCATATCCTCCATATCATCGCACATTGCAAGAAGTCTTTCAAATGAGACATTACTCCACAATACCACCCCCCACACACTCATCGTTGTCGTAAAGCACCACAGACTGCCCTGAAGCAACAAGGACAGGTTTCTCAAACTCCAAAATAGCAGACGTGCCATTCAGGTTATGCGCTTTGCAGACATGAGCCTCTCCATGATAGCGAATTCGTGCTGTATAGGTTTTTTCAGTATCGAAAACACCCCCTACGCACACATTCATCTGTGCGATTCGTATTTCTTTTGTTCCTTGTTCCAAAGATTTCGCAGACGTTTTATGTGCTACGGTCAAAGTATTTTGAACGAGATCTTTTGCAATAATGTAGTAAGGAGTTTCGGTAGTCGTTTTTTTTGTAATCGTAAAACCGCGACGCTCGCCGAGTGTATAAAAGTATGCACCTTGATGAGTTCCGATCTGTTCCCCTTCCTGATTCACCACCACCCCTTCTTTTTTCTCCATAAAATGGAGAAGAAAATCTTTCATGTCGAGCTTGCCCACAAAGCAAAGCCCTTGGCTATCTTTTTTTTCTGCCGTCGGCAATGCAAACTTTTTTGCCATTGCCCGCACTTTCATTTTTTTATACTCCCCAATAGGGAAAAGTGTTTTTTTGAGTTCTTCCTGCCCGAGTGTCCACAAAAAATATGACTGATCTTTTGTCTCATCAACTCCGGCAAACATTCGACAGACGCCCTCCTGTTGATCAAACGCAATTCTTGCATAATGACCAGTCGCAACATAGTCCGCCCCCATGGCGATAGCCCGACGGAAAAACGCACCGAATTTTACCTCCTTATTACACATCACGTCGGGATTGGGGGTCCTTCCTGCCTTGTACTCGCGAATCATGTAGTCGGCAACACCCTCTTTGTACTCGCGTTCAAAATCCCACGTAAGAAGTGGTATCCCTAGATGCGCGGCAACACGCATCGCATCCTGTCGCTCTTCTCGCCATGTGCACGGCAAGAAATCAGGCTCCCACACTTTCATAAAAACGCCGGTGACAGCGTACCCTTCTTTCACCAAGAGCGCGGCAACAACGGAACTGTCTACACCCCCTGACATGGCGACGAAGACACGTTTTTTTAAAGTTGTTGATTTTTTATTTGGCATATAACCTCTTCTGTATAGCAAAAACGTACAATAACGTCAAAAATATTGATTTATTACTTCAAATATTTTGCTTTGTTTTTCTTGTGCTCCTCAAAGTTTTTTGCATAGTGAATAATTCCTTCTTTGTCCGAAAGATAAAAGAGGTAGGGCGACTCTTGAGGAACTGCAGCAGCAAGTAGTGCAGTGTACCCTGGATTACTAATGGGAGCTATTGGTAATCCCAAGTTGCGATAGGTGTTATAGGGTGACTTCATGTATAAATCTTTTTGAGTGATCTCTGACGACTCCTTGCCAAGCAAGTAATAGAATGGCGCGTCAACCTGAAGAGGCATCTTAATGTCAATACGTTTCCATAAAATCCCAGAAACAATCTCTTGATCCTTAGGCGTTCTTGCTTCTTTTTCGATAATCGATGCCATAATTACCAAATCATTCCGATTGCCCGACCGTTCAATCATTTTTGTTAAGGTGTTAAATTTCTTCTCAAAATTTTCCAAAAATGTCTCGAGCACCTTCTCAGGACTTGTGTCTCCTTTAAAGAAATATGTATCGGGGAACAAATATCCTTCCTTCTTTTCTGCGAGAGTCAGAAAATGAGCGGTATCGAATTCTGGCATGTTTTTTGCAAGAATCTGCGCAATCTCCTTCACTGAGGAGCCCTCAGGGATAGTAATACGCACCGCAGGAATACCTGAGATACCTTTTACAATTCTTTGGGCAACCATGCAAGCCCCAAGAGGTTCTTTGAAAAGATAGTTTCCAGAGAGAGCGCCTCGGTCTCCTCGAAACGAGATGACACAAAACTCAAATGCAAAACGCGAACGAATGACATGTTCTTCTTTCAAAAAAGCAGAAATTTCCCCCAAAGTCATACCGTGTTTTATTTCAAAAATTTTATTTTCGGGGAATTCAGACGGTGGTGACCACAAAAAAGAAATTGAAGCACCGAAAATAATCACAAAGGACATACCCAAAAGAATTTTTTTGAACACATTTTTTTCAGCACTCTCTGGAGAAATTTGAAAGGCATTTCCTGCCTGCTCTTCGCGATGAAGATATGATTGCCTATTGCTAAAGTGATCCATAAAGAAATTATACACCATCAGCAACACAAACAAAAAAATCGCGTAAACCCTATAAAGTCTACGCGATTAGATTAACTAAAAATCTCTCAAGGTCAGGTCTTATTCGCCTCTTCAAGCACCCGCCAGTCCTTTTGATCCACAAAACAACCGAGCGTCCAACAAAAAGGCTCCAAAATCAAGCGCACCGCCTTCCCTTTAAAGTTACTACGCGGAAGTACACCCATTTGATACCCCAACTCCTCAGCCCGCCACTTTGCAAGAGGAAACATGATGCGTTCAGCAAAAGAATTTTTGCGCATCAATTGAACGTACGGAATTGCCCAGAAGTGATATCCGCGAACTGTTGTCTCCGAAAGATGTTTGGCGGTAAATGTCATATCTGCGCGCCAAACTTCTCGTGCCAGCATACCTTTTCTATAGAAGTGAGTGCAGATAACGCGATCAGAACTTCCATATTCTGAATTTGCGTCTCTTTCATTTCGTTCTTCTCGCTCGGCGTTCTCTTTTTCCCACCGCTCGTGGTCCCGCCTCACCTCAGCATTGTGCGCATCTATCTCGGCATCCCGCTCATTTTGCCGCTTGTAGTACTTTTCCTCTTCACTTGCCATAACACTTTCCTCCTGTTCAAAAACGAGCTTAAAATACACTACCTAGCTCGTCCCGTTGTGTGTAAACACTTTCAAGTACGGTTCGGTACCCGCGAGATTGAAGGAACAATCTAAAATAGACCCTAACACACAAAGACATTAAACGCAAGCGTCCATGCTAAATTCTAGTCTGAACACTTCTTTAAATAGGAAGATTGATAGGTGCTTCGGCTTTGCGTGAAGGAATACGACCAAAGGTTGGTGTCTGAGCAACTCCCCCCGGAAAGTGGAAAATGGTTGCCAACTCTTCTGTGGTCAACACAAATGGCTTTTCTTTTTCATCGCCATGAAGCAAGCTATGCCCGCCATAAAACCATGAGCGATGCTTGTACGCTTCAAATTGCTCTTTACGTTTTTTGGTAATACGAATTTTATTGTAATCTTGCCAAAAATAATCGAAGCCGATACTGTTGTGCTTAATTTCAAACCCATTGAGATTGCTTGTCGTAAACGCACGGAAAAGTCCCGGCAATGCGCGAATGTTGCTTGGATTAAACTTGTCTTTTTTGGAAAGATAGAGCGCCCGAATGCCACAATCAAACCCAAACTTACCCATGCTGCGCTCAACGGCGGCAACTATTTCAGTGTCTCCTTTTGTCATCATCAACATTTTAAAAGCAGGCGCCTTTCCTTCTTCAGGCTTCTCATTCCGTTTTGTACGCTCGTCTATCCACTCCCTTGCCTCATCTTTCCAGTCGCCCATTTCACCCGCTTTCTTTTTTTCAAAATCTGTTTTGAGTTTATGGCGCTTTTGTGCCGCCTGCACCAGAATCTGAATCCAAATCTGCTCACCTTTTCCTGCCGAACCGAGATATTCAATGATCGACGTCAGAGGGTCAATCTTAAACTCCTCTTTTATCCCCTCTTTATCAAGACCGTAATCAATGTATGTTTTTATGGGATAGAAATCCTTTTTCGTAAGTTTAAAATCTATACCGATCATCTCCCAGTCTCCCTCCTTTCCCTTATAATTCACATAGCGTGTATAGTCAGGAACTTCATAGATTTCAATTTCAGGATACTGTGCATAAAGCTGAGCTTCGATGACATTTTTGTAAATTTCGGTTGTACGAATAAAAAACTTAATCTGTCCCTCCAAAGAAACCATCTCGAGTGAAAACCAATCGCGTACACGGCCTTTCCAAACATGATCAAGCCATTTTCCCTGACTCGTCTGATAGAGTGCATTTAAAAACAACTCTGTCGCCACGGGTGATTTATGAATTTCTTTTGGAAGCTTTATTTCAAGCATGATCCACTTCATTCCCGAAATCCAGCGCTCTTGAGTATATTCTTTCCATTTTTTCCAAAAGAATCCTGCGACAAAAAGTGGGCCCCAATAAGGGAATGCCTTGAAAAAGGGTACGAGAATTGAAAGGGTTTGGTTATAGAGCTCTTGGAAGCCCAACATTTGAAGAAATTCCATATCTTCTATCATACCGCAAAAGTGGAGAACGCAAAAGGGTGCGGAAGGCTTCGCCTTCCGCACCCTTTTTTAACCCTTGTTATATCAAGGCGTACTTTCCTTCTTTTGTTTTTTTGAAAAACTTCGTATCCTGTAAATTCACAAACACCGTATTCTCTTTTACATAACGCTCTTTCAAAACACGATCAATGATTTCTTTTTTGGTAAGTGGTCCTTCCTTTTTTAAAATCTTCGTAACCACATCTTTTACCACACCTTTCTCATACCCCCACGAAGAGAGCGCATAGAGTCCCCGTCCTACCAACACAAAACGACTGTCCTTAATGAGTTCGTTGTGACAAGTGGCAACATGAGCCTTGCGATGAAAAACTTCCGTGATAGCTTTCGCAACTTCTGTAAAATGCATCGGCGAACCATGTTTGCGAATAATCAAATACGCATAGTCGCGCATCCCCCGCGCGTTTACATTTGGTGAGTGCGCAACACCCCACTCTCCCAATGGATTTTTTGCCACCATCTTAGAAAGTCCTAGCCATCGCTTAATGATTTCCTCGTTTTTGTATTCTTCAGAAACTTCTTTCAAGTGTCCTAAAAAAACACCCACAATATCTCCCTCGGGCACAAGATCTTCATTCGAAAGACTTGAATACAGACCCTTTAAAGCGTCGTGCACTTTCATAGACGTTGCATCATCAACAACCCAGCGGTGTCTAAAATTTTCATCTTCCTTCTCGCGCGTAAACTCATCACCAAGAACCAAGAGTAGCGCAAGGTGGTTCTGCGTACTTGCATCTTTTGCAACGTGCATCAAAAAATCCTCTTCGCAAACAACGCCACCCATTTTAATAATAAGCTCATGAAGCTCTTTGAAAACAGCGGCTTCTTTTTTAAATGCATCCGACTTTTTGATGGTCGTCAATGCAAAATTTTCGATCTGACGCACACGCTCACGAGTAATATTGTAAATACCGCCAATCCCTTCCAACGTCATACGATCCACACTTTCTCCTAAGCCATAGCGTTTAACAATAACATCCAAAGCACGAGGAGACAGCATTGCCATGAGGCGTTTTACGACTTGTTTCGGCTTAAATGTGATCGCTGACATAAAGATAACCAAAGATTATTTAATAATTTCCTTCTGATATAATACTTACTTTTTATCATTAAAGGGGAAAGAAGTCAAGCGTTTTACAAAAAAGACGCATTTTTGTCTACCTTCCGTGATGTAGAGCGTTACTCCTCTACCACAATATTCAAAAGTTTTTGTGGTACAAAAATTACCCTCTTTATTTTTTTTCCAAAAATCCATTTTGCTACAGTAGGACGTTCTTGCGCCATAGTGCTTGCGGAGACTTCTCCTGTTTCAACAGGAACCGTCATGGTGTCGCGTACTTTTCCATTCACTTGAATCGCAATAACCACCTGACTTGTAACAGTTTTTGTCGCATCAAACACTGGCCAAGATTCAAGATGAATCGACTCGACATTGCCAACATGTGACCACAGTTCTTCAGCGACATGGGGAGCAAATGGCGCCAAAAGTCGGAGCAAGGTTTCGTAGTGCACGCGCGAAACCTGCGTCGCTTTTTCCATTTCATTTACCAAAATCATAAGCGCCGAAATTGCCGTATTGAAGCCAAATGATTCAATATCATCACCCACTTTTTTAATTGTTTTATGAAGCACCGCTTCAAGCTTGGCATCACCTTCTCCCTCTTTCACATTATCCGCAAGTCGCCACACCCGCTCAATGAATCGGCGAGGGCCAATAATAGACTCTGTGCTCCACACTACCGACTGCCCAAACGGCCCCATAAACATTTCATAAAGGCGAAGGGTGTCAGCACCATAGGTTGCCACAATATCATCTGGATTTACCACATTCCCCCATCGCTTGCTCATTTTGCGTCCGTCTTCCGCCATAATGAGTCCGACATTTTGAAGACGCTTAAACGGCTCCTCGTAATTCACAACACCAATATCGTAGAGAAACTTGTGGTAGAAACGCGCGTAGATGAGATGACGCGTTGCATGCTCGGCGCCACCCACATACATATCCACGGGCGACCAATATGCTTCTTGTTTTTTGTCGACGAGCATCTCGGTATTTTTCGGATCAATATAGCGCAAATAGTACCACGATGAACCCGCCCACTGTGGCATAGTGTTGGTCTCACGCTTCCCTTTCCCACTACACTTTGGACATGTTGTGTTCACCCATTCAGAAATATCCGCGAGGGGTGATTCCCCTGTCCCTGTCGGTGCATAGGATTCCACATTGGGAAGTATAACCGGTAAATCTTTTTCGGGCACAGGAACTACGCCACACTTCTCGCAGTGTATGAGTGGGATTGGTTCTCCCCAATATCGTTGACGCGAAAAGACCCAATCCTTGAGGCGATATTTCGTAACCCAGCGCCCTTTAACAAAATCAGTGATTGGCTTTTTTGCGTCTTCATTAAAAAATCCCGTAAAACGATCCGAATTTACCATCTCACCACTTCCCATAAAACACTCAGTGACCACACGCAACTCACCAACAACCCCCATGGCAATATCCTTCGCATTCCTCGGGACACTGACGAGAGGATTCGGAAACACAACCTTTCTGTTTCGTAGTCCAAACTTTCTCGCAAACTCAAAATCCCGCTCATCATGCGCTGGCACTGCCATCACAGCACCCGTACCATAATGCCCTAAAACATAATCTGCAACAAAAACCGGAAGCTTCTCATTGTTTGCCGGATTTATCGCCATCACTCCATCGAGGCGTACGCCGGTCTTCTCTCGCCCCACGGTCGTTCGCTCAATCTCGCTTTGTTTTCCTGCACTCTCGCAATACAGAGAAACTTCGTTCCCGTTTAGGATTTGTTGTTTAAGGTCTTCCAAAATTTTGCTCTCGGGCGCAAGCACCACATACGTCGCCCCAAAGAGCGTATCGGGGCGTGTCGTGAACACGGTGATTTTTTTCTCACTTCCCTCGACAACAAAATCAATCTCTGCACCCTCGCTTCGCCCTATCCAATTCTTTTGAGATTCTTTTATCGACACAGGCCAATTAAGCGCATCAATATCCGCAAGTAAACGATCGGCATAATCTGTAATACGAAGCACCCACTGACGCATTGGTTTTTTTACCACCAGCGTATCGCAACGCTCGCAGTTGCAACCATCAAGGTCTTCGTTCGCAAGCCCCGTTTGGCACGTTGGGCACCAATTAATAGGCTCATAGGATTCATACGCAAGCCCCTTTTCAAACATTTTCAAAAAGATCCACTGCGTCCATTTATAAAATGCTGGGTCGGTTGTGTTGAGTTCGCGTGTCCAATCATAATTAAAACCAATTACCGAAAGTTGCTCCTTATACCGCGCAACATTTTTGTCGACTGCCACACGGGGATGCACTTTGTTTTTAATAGCATATTGTTCAGCGGGCAAGCCAAACGCATCCCACCCCATCGGGTGAAGCACATTGTACCCTTGCATAGTCTTCATGCGCGAGTAAATATCGGTTGCAATGTACCCCTTTGGATGTCCAACATGGAGCCCGTCTCCCGACGGATACGGGAACATGTCGAGTACGTATGCTTTCGGCTTTAGAGAGTCGCTCTTCGTGTGATAGAGCTGTTTCGCTTCCCATGCGGCCTGCCACTTCTTTTCTATTGTTTTGTGGTCGTAGGGGGTCATGTAGAGTACATTATACCAAACTCGCGCCCTTCTTCAAAAGAGCGCGAGTTTGGTTGCTCTAAAAAACTACTATCGCATTACCGGCTCCGTCATGATTAAATCTTTTCGCGAAGGGTGAAGTTCGGGATCAATCGTGCGGTCAAAGCACACCCTTCCTGCGGCGTGTTGCCAATTTTCACTTATTGCGACACTTTTATACATAACAGGTTGCTGTGCACCCAGCATATCTTTCCTTAACGCCTCTTTGCTAAATGTTGCACAAAGTTGAAATGAGAGCTTTCCTGTCATTATGTACTCATATGGAATCTTGCTCTTAGGGTCAAGCAAAGCTACTGTATCTGAAAGATTATCCTTGATCTCGCTAAGTACTGTTGGGAGTTTTCCTTTCATTTGCCAATAATTCAAAACAAAATACTGAATCTGCTCAAGATTACGTACACGCTCTGCGTCAAAACGTTTTTCCCTCTGCGTATAGGGTGAACCCATCACCCAGAAACCCAAAGAAATCGCCAGTAGGATAAAGACTCCTCCTGCATACGCATAGCGCATACGCATACGAGCACCATTTTCAGTCTCTCCCTGACGAAGATCGTAAATATAGTAGCCAGCGACTACGCCGAGCACAACAATAATTGAAAGAACTTTAAGCACAAAACCCAACGTGATTTCTTCTCCACCAAAAAAACTACTGAGGAGCACAATGAGGTCAATGGCAACAGCAACCACGACAACAAAAAGTGTGCAGTACAAAAATGCCTTACGGATCCAAACCTCGCGGCGCGCAGGGTCCTCTCGCTCCGCTCTAACTACTGCCCGCAAAAAAAGCACGCAAAGCGGAAATGCAACCATAAGCATCGCCATAGCAACACTCACTCCTCCCGCATAGGGATCAACGGAAAAAAGTTCATTAGGGAACACTTGGTCAATAATACTGAACAAGAGAATTAAAAGGCTGACAACGCTGATATACAAAAATACAACTCCCCCTAAATGAAGAAAAAAATCTTTGGGTGTCGTCTTTGGTTTTGAAATGTTTTGTGTAGTTTCCATACCCCATAGTATACCCTAAAAGACCTTAAAAGAATACCGTTTCAAGAAAAAGACCGACCGTTATAACAACGGTCGGTCCCAGAACATCCACACAAAAACTATCTTACCCTTGTTGCTGCCTTCCGAATAGCGAGCCCCAGGGATGAGAGATCAGACGCAGTATCCTCCTCCACTGGGATTTGATAGTCGGGATCAATTTCTTCCTCAATCTTATGCGAAAGACAATTAGGATTCAGACACCCTAGAGGCCACCCCGACTCTTCACCCGAGGGCTTGTGGAGTTCTTGCGCATTTCTATTGCGAACTTGTGTGTCTTTGCACAAAATACATACACGGGACACAGCACGCAAAGCACGCAAACTCCCCGGATGAAATCGCTCTTTGTTTGACGCAAAGTGCCACGAAAGCAGGCTTATAACTGGGGACAACGATTCAAGAAACTCGACGTACACCCCATTCAGTTGTTTGAGGCCATCAAAGGAACGTGCGTCACTACCTATCCAAGCGAGCGTCTCGTCGGAAATCGTAACCAAATGATCTAAACTATGAGCTTCTGGGACAAGTGTGGTTTTGAGCTCCATCCGCGAAACACCTTCCCGCAAGAAAGACCTAAATGCTTTTGTAAGCGCGGATTCCAACCCTGGATTAAAAGATCGCGGATAATATTTCGCTTTCTGAAAAATCACCCGCGACGACCCAGCCTCGCCGTCAACAACCAATAATTCCAATTCAATCATAAACACCTCGCTCTACGTGAATGAAAAAGATCACTGCCAAACTCAGCGTACTATACCATATTTTTTGCCCACGCAAATAGAAACACGAGCAATAGAACCGAGGTGCACATTATTACGATACCAATGTTCCGCACCGCCCCACCGATCATCGTGTCGTAAGGGAAAAGATTTGGTGCATGTGCAAACAAAAGCGCCCAGTCGTGCTCGCCACCCAAAAGCGGAAGCGCCTGCTTGCTCGCGTCAGCAACATAGCGCCCAACACCAATCATATTCTCGCCCACCCACCAGAGCATCACCAATGCTCCCAACCAATCTCGCTTCAAAGAAAAAGCGACGGCAATGGAGAGTGGGAGTAGAACCTGAAACACTGACCCCGCAAGAAGCGCAACAATTTCTCCAAAAAATCCAAAGATAGCATGCCCCGCCTCATGGAAGATGAGGTTCGTGTCATCAACAAAACGCACCCACGGCTGCGAAACCGCGAGAGACGTCAACCACACAAGAATGATTGCTGCCACGAGATACGAATATTTCCTTGAGGTTGTGTCCATATTGATATACAAATGATAACACATGTGCACTGACTCAGACAGACTATGCTTACCGCATATTTAATGATACTGTTGTGAACAGACACAACTCAACGGGATGAAATGTTATGAGCGAAACTGATGTAACCCCCAGACGCTATTACAACTATAAATTTGAATGCCCCACCAAGGATTTTACGGGAGAGATAAAAAACTTCACCCGTCCGATTGATGAAAACCATTGTCCTATGTGTGGCAGAGCAAAAGGCACCAACACTGAAGAGTGTAACTACACACTTATTAATTTTTAGCACGATTTAACGCGAGATGTCACCCATCTCGCGTTTTTATTTAAAGGCAACACCATGAAGCAAGCTGTGTACTTACTGAACTTTAATCTTACTGATAGTATTTGAGCCGGAGTTCGCAACCCAAACAGAATTAGTGACTGGGTCAAAAACGACACCCCTAGGACGATCTCCAGCAAAATAGTCCATCTTAGCTCCAGTACGAACATTAATCTTACTGATATTATCGGAATCTCTATTTGTTACCCACACTGAGTTAGTTTTTTGGTCAAAAGCAACTGAATCGGGGCTCAAATTGGTTGCATAATCAGATCTTGCCCCTGTGTGAATATTTATTTTGCTCACCGTATTTGAACCAGCATTAGCAACCCATATTGAATTAGTTATACCATCAAAAGCCAAGCCAGACGGACCATCCCCGACGGGATAACTAATTCTGGTGCCTGTAAATACATTTACCTTAATTACGAAATTAGAATGCTGGTTCGTTATCCAAATAGAATTAGTAACTGGATCAAATGCCGCAGAAAGAAAACTAATAAATCTTTCTTCAGTGTTATAACTATCTTTTAAACCAGTAAAAATATTCATTTTAATAATATCGCCGTAATATTCTGCAATCCAAACAGAATTGGTAACTGAATCAAAAGTAACGCCAAAAGGCCTACTTTTAAGAGGGTAATCAGTTTTAGTTCCCGTAAAAATATCCACCTTACTTACTACTTCCGAACTCCAACTTGCAACCCACACTGATTTAGTTACACTATCAAAAGTAACGCCATACGGCAAAACACCAACAGGGTAGTCAACTTTCCCGCCAGTAATATTATTAATTTTACTAACCGTTCCAGATCGCCAGTTTGATACCCACACTGAGTTTGTTATATTATCGAAGGCGACACCAACAGGAACGTCTCCAGTAATGTAATCGATTCTTGAATCAAAAGGTGTGCTACTTTTGACAGGTATTACGGTGCCCGAGGTTGACGAAGCGGACATATCTTTTGTCATAATGTCCAAAAATTTATTTTGCTCACTATAACACTCGGCTTCTATTTTTGCCCTATCACCCTTACTGAACTCTTTGGTAAATGTATAATTTTGATGCAAATGACAAGTCTCGTGCACCAATATGGTTGGACTTACTTGGACATCCGTAAGCCATATCTGGTCAAACGTACCGACACAACCCCCTACACGAGTACCCCACACATGAGGATTACCTTTACACTCGTTATATTTAATCTCCTTCGTATAGCGACAAATTTTTTGAAAATATTCGGGTGAATATACCTTTATTGTATCTATGGTACTCGCAACGTCAGCTTGTTCATAATGATAACTTGGGTAAATGTCGATACGACAATTCTTATTTTGAGGATCAGTATAAATTAAATGATAAAAAAATTGGTAGTAAGTAAATAAACCCATTGAAGCCAAAATGGTGGCGAGAATAACGAAATTCCTCATTTTTTTTAAAAGATAGTGACGCTGAGCTATTTCATTTATGGTCATTGTAAAAAATTACTACCGTATTCTTGCCTAAGTTGCCCTCACTCGTCCCTACCTAAACCTCACGGGAATGCGCAGGCCTGGTAAATTTTCACTTCCATTACTGTCGAGGAAAAGAAATCCACTATCCGTAGAAACGCTTTTCGCATCAAATACCAGCCTCGTATAGAAAGGCATGTTCCCGTCTTTGTCCGCTACCAATGGATAGACAGAGGCAGTGGCATTTGCACTGGCGATATTCCTGTAGTTGACGTCTGTCAACCTAACACGAAACCACCCTTCGGGAAATAGTTTTGCATCAGCCTTTCCCTCAACGACTAACGGGCTATTTACCACCTGATCTTTTTTAGGATTGCTTATAACGAAAGTGGCATCAGAAACTAGTTTGGTTGCCGACTCGATCGGTTCAACTTGTGCAAAAATTAAATCGTCTATCTGCAAACCAGAACCTTTATCCCCCTCAATGACAAAAGACAAGATGACATTTTTCCCTTGATACGGCGCGACGCCTATCGTGTTGAATTGGATCCACTTTTCTGCCCCAACTTGTTTTGCATCTGCGTGATATAATTTCTCCTTATCCACATATACATCTAGGGTCAAATTTTGCTTAAAATTTTTAAATTTGAATGAAAAAAATAAAGTATTTGAGTCTACTGGAACATCCCTTGCCGCTGAAATAATTGAAATGTTGTCCCCGCCCCCTCGTGACTTTTTTATGTAGTCCATCATTTGGCGCTCTCTACTATCTGCTTTGGGTTCTTTTAACATACTGCTTTGCAAAACTCCATCAGTATTTCTTACCTCTTCTTTTGGAACCGACTCACCCCCACTTAGTACACTGCTTTGTGGAATATTCTCAATTTGAAAAGCATTCTTGTCAACAAAAAGTTTAAAAACTCCCCAACTAACAAGAAAAATAACAATGACAATACACACAAATAGTAATGTACGACGCGTACTACGATACCTACTTACTGATTGCTCACTTCCCGAAGGTGGGCTTTTGAACCCAGCACTTTGTCCTACGCTCGTTGGCGTGTATTGTTGATTTAAGGGCAAACCTGAACGAACATCGAAGGACGTGCTGGGGAACGCTGACGGTGAATAGTTGTTCCCTATTGCCGCAAGAGTGGGCTTGCGACGAAAACGAGCAACAAGGCTCTGGATGACCCCAACGACAAAACAAAAAAGAAAAATTACATAAAAAATAACAAAAAACAAAATTGCTTCAAACCCATATGAATTTGACCTCACCCAAAATACAAGCATAATCAGAATGACAGGAGCCCATAAAGTAGATTTGATGAATGCATTTTCTTTCAAACCATGAAATGCATATAAAAAGTAAAAAAATGCAATAAAGAAGGAAGTTAAGTAGGATTGGGAAAGCGCAATAAAAAAAAGAGTGGAAGCCATCACAACCGAATAAAAAGTAACTGGGAGCGTTGCAAGTAAAGGGTTAGAAACAGGATAACCTAGTGAACCACTCAAAAACAAACTAAAAGAGAGAATCCCAAAAAAAATGGCAAACAAAAGATAGAGGGGTCTTATTTTCATACGAAAATTATACCACCCCTAGACACAAAGCTCAATCACATCGCCATCTTCAAGGTGCTTGACAAAAAATTATAAATATGTATACTTTTAAGCAGAGTCAGCCTTGAGGACTTGCAAGTGGGAGGTGTCCTGGGATACCTCGTCTTACCACCTAAACAAAAACAGGTCGCCCCCTTGCTCTAAGTCTTGGGGGTGTTTTTTTACACTCGAAACTCAATCACATCGCCGTCTTTTACAATGTATTCTTTGCCCTCAATGCGCACTTGGCCTTTTTCGCGAGCGGCAGGATACGAGCCGGCGTCGAGTAGATCTTTCCAAAACACTACTTCTGCGCGAATGAATTTGTCCTTAAAGTCGGTGTGAATCGCCATACCTGCGACCGGTGCAGTGCTTCCCTTTTTAATCGTCCACGCACGTGTTTCAACTTCACCTGTGGTAAAGTACACCTCAAGTCCGAGCATCTCATAACTTTTTTTGATGAGCTCATTCACGCCATCGTCTTTTGCGCCAAGTTCTGTACGGAACATTTCTTTTTCCTCACCTTCGAGTTGCGAAAGGTCGTGCTCCACCCCAGCATCCACAATCACGTAGTGTGCATTCAAGCTTTTAATATACTCGAGGAGCTTTACGTAGCGCTCGTCCCCCATTTCATCCAAGTTTTTTCCACCCGCTTTCTTGTTCAAAACATACAAAATCGGCTTCATAGTGAGGAGGTGGAGTGTGCGCACGAGCGGAGTCTCTTCATCGGTCATTGGAACGGAGCGTGCAAGATTCCCACTCTTAAGTGCTCCAGAAATTTTCGTGAGCACTTCTTTTTCTTTGATTGCTTCTTTCGCCCCACGCTTCACGTCTTTCTCAATATTTGCAAGGCGTTTGGTGACCGTCTGGTCGTCGGCAAGAATGAGTTCGAGGTTGATCGTCTCAATATCCGACACGGGGTCTATCTTTCCATGCACATGAATCACGTTGTCATCTTCAAAGATACGCACTACTTCTGCAATGGCATCTGTTTCGCGAATGTGTGAGAGAAATTGATTGCCCAGACCTTCACCCTCACTTGCTCCCTTCACCAAACCGGCAATGTCCACAAACTCAACGGCAGCGGGAATTGTTTTTTTTGTTTTTGAAAATTCTGCAAGTTTATAGAGACGCTCGTCGGGCACTGCAACGACACCTACCGATGGGTCGATAGTACAAAACGGATAGTTCTCCGCCGGGACAGATTTTTTCGTGAGGGCGTTAAATAGAGTCGACTTACCCACATTAGGGAGCCCCACGATACCGATTGCAAGTGCCATAATTATTTGAGAACCTTCTGAAGCTCTGCTTGGTAGGTGCGCATAACTTCCATGGTTGCCGCCTGCTGAGAACGACCACCTTTGATCTTTGTTTGAATCTCGTCGCCGATTTTCTTGAACAATTCGGGATTTTTTGAAACAAGCTCAATAATGCGATCAACCTCGGAATCGGGGACTCCCTTAAGCTGACTCTTGATCATCTTCTTCATTAAAAATTCTTTAAACATAATAGGTTGAGTCTAGCAAAAAATAGATAGTTGAGCAAATACGTGCATAACCGCACCCACACTTGCCTACCCTTGTCGCTCTTTTGAGAGCGAAAAATAAACTTCGAGGAGTGCAAAAAGGAAGCTGACCGTAAGTGGCCCCATAAGAATCCCCACGGGGCCAAAGAACGCAATACCACCAAGCACAGAGAGAAGAATGATAAGCGGATGAAGCTGCATGCCACGACCTACGAGTTTTGGTCCGAGGAAATTATCTACAAGGCCCACCGCTCCCACCCCCCACGCAAGAAGCCCGAAGCCCGAAGCCGTCGCCCCCGAAAGAAACAAAAAAGCGATTGCCGGAGTGAGAACAAGCGCAGTTCCAATTCCCGGAATGATTGCCGTAATCACCGCAACACTTCCCCACAGCGCAGCATTCGGAACACCAAAAATCCAAAATCCAAGCGCAGTCAACATACCCTGCGTCAGTGCGACGAGCAAATTTCCTTTCACGATGGAATTCGCAGCACCTTCGAGTTTTTTAAAAATAGCTTCATCGCTTCGGTCACGCAAAGGGCTCAGTTCAATAATAAATTTTTTAATCTTCTCGCCGTCTTTAAGCAAATAGTACAACGCCACCAAGAAAATAAAGAGGCTCATCATGATCTTTGCAAAATCAGAGAAGATCGAGCCAAGGTGCTCTACAACCCACGTGAGCCCCTGCTTTGCATACTGATCAGTGTTGATGGTAAGCCCCTGCATAACAGGAAAAGCGGTTTTTAAATTGTTCACACCTTTGTCGAGAGCACCCGAAAGACCTTCGTCTCCACCATTTTCTGCAAGAGAACTATAAAGCCCTCCCGCTTCCTGAACCACCTGTACCCCAATGAGCGTGAGCGGAGTAAAAATAAATACAACAACAATAAGAACCGTAATGAGTGCAGAAACCCCAGAATTGACGTGTGCTCGCGCCATAATTTTTTCATAGATGGGTCTAAATACAACCGCAAACACAACTGCCAGCACCAACGCAAACAAAAATGGTTGAAAGATGAAAAAAGCGAGCACAGAGGTCGCAATGAGTACGACGAGTAAAAAATAAAATTCAGGTTTTAGATGGGTCATGCCTTATAGTATATACATTTTTAAATAAATTGCGAATTTCGATTCTGCGGAATCGTGTCGCGTAAGTCCGTTGGACGCGCGCTTGAGAACACCCCTACTCTACTTTGCCATGCTTTGCTCTGCGATAAAAAAACTTTCTAACCTCCTCAACCACTACGATCGACAGCGCAACAGGAATAATGAGCAACCACTCCGAAAAACTGAGAGGAACGGTGTGCAAAAGTTTTTGCATCATAGGGTTATAGACCGCGAAAAGCTGTAGAGAAATAACGACCAGCGTCGCGCCTACAAGAAACATATTGGAGAAAGGGTTCATTTGAAATATCGAGAGTTTTTCCGAACGACAATTCCACGCGTTGAACCACTGAAAGACAGCAAGACCAGTGAGCGATATCGTCATCGCCTTTGCAAGGTCGGTTTCAAAGTTCCCGACGTTGAACAAGTAAAGTGCTCCGATTGCCATTGTGACTGACATAAGAAACATTCTCTGACCCATAAGTTTGTCAACGAGATATTTTGAAGGACGGCTAAAGTTTCCTCGGAGCAATCCCTTTTCTTTTGGATCCATAGCAAGAGCAACGTCCAAAAAACCATCGGTCACCAAGTTGAGCCAAATGATTTGAGCGGGCAAGATGAGGAGCGGATACCCAAGCACGAGTGCACCCGCAATCGCAAGGACTTCTCCTGCACTCGTCGCAAAAAGATATAAAATAACTTTTTTGATAGTTTTGTAAATACTGCGTCCCTCTTCAACCGCTGCAACAATACTCCCAAAATTATCATCAAGAAGAATGATGTCTGCCGCTTCTTTTGCCACCTCGGTCCCGATTTTCCCCATCGCTACACCGAGATCTGCTGCAACTAAAGACGGCGCGTCGTTCACGCCGTCGCCCGTCATAGCTACCACTTCCCCCCGTGCTTTATATGCTTGAATAATACGCAGTTTGTGTTCAGGATTCACGCGCGCGAAAACTGAAACTGAGGAAAGTTTCTCCAAGAGATCACTATCGGAAAAGGTATCAATTTCAACTCCCGTCAGCACTGAATCTCCTTCGTGATAAATCCCCGCTTCAGTCGCAATTGCCTGTGCGGTCACCTTATGGTCTCCCGTAATCATCACTACGCGAATTCCCGCAAGAGTCGCTTCCTCCATCGCATTCAACACTTCTGTACGAAGTGCATCTTTCATGCCAAAAAATCCAACAAAAGTAAGGTCTTTTATATTCTCTGGAATAAATGACTCCGGCGCGTCACGTCGCTCCGCAATCGCCACCACACGAAGACCTTCGCCCGACATCGTCAAAAAAATAGATTCAAACTCTTCTTTTTCTTGTTTAGAAAGAGGGTGGCTCTTTCCTTCGCGCCAAACCTTGGTAGACAAGGAAAGAACTTCTTCTGCGGCACCCACCACTGTCAACAATTTTTGACCATCAACCTGATGCACCGCAGCATGGTATTTGAGTTTATAATCAAAAGGTATGTCAGCGACAAGTGGCGACTCCCGCTCAAGACTGTCTTTATGAAAACCCAATTTTTGTGAAAATATAAGCATTGCGGCTTCCGTCGGATCGCCGGCAACATGCCATTCTTCGCGTTCTGGAAAAAATGAAACGCGGGCATTGGCACAAAATGCTGCGATTTTCCCGACAAATAATAACTCAGGATGATTTACGGGGTCCACCACAGCACCATGAAGGCGGATATCTCCCGTAGGTTCATACCCAATACCCCCGACTTCAAAAAAATTTCCATCGACGTACGCTTTTTGAATCACCATTTCATTTTTAGTGAGTGTTCCTGTCTTGTCGACCGCAATCACGCGCGCTTGCCCGAGCGATTCCACCGCATGCAGTTTTTTTACCAAAACATTGCGCTTACTCATCCGCCATACTCCCGTCGCCAAAACCAGCGTCATCACAATTGGCAACCCCTCAGGAATGACGGACACGGAAAGGGAGACTACGGTCGCAAACATTTCTTTTGCTGATTTTCCCGAAGAAATACCAACTAAAAAAAGTGTGATACTGATAAGAGCGACGGCAACAATGACGAGTCGTGAAAGCGCGCGGATGTTTGCCTTCAGAGGGATTTCAGTATCGATTGCGGCTATTTCAGTCGCGATTCGTCCCATAGCCGTATCGAGCCCTGTTGCCACGACCACAGCTTTCCCGTTTCCCAAGACAACATGTGTTCCTTTGAGTACCATGTTTTTTTGCGTGAGGAGCGAAGTGTCAACACTTTCAAGAGTATCCGCAACTTTTCGTGTCGGCTCTGATTCCCCCGAGAGCACAGCTTCGTCAATTTTCATATTGTGAGCGAGGATTACGCGCGCATCAGCAGAAATTTTTTCCCCCTCGCGTAAAATAATAATATCCCCTACCACAACCTCCGTATCAGGAACGATTAATTCTTTACCTTCTCGAAGTACAGTTGCTTTGGTTTCTATAAACTGCTTAAGTGCGCGCAAAGTATTTTGCGCTTTCCCTTCCTGAATCGTGCCCATAATGGCATTGAAAAGCAACACCGCCAAAATAATTCCTCCGTCCACTACCTCTCCCATCAAAAAAACAATAATACTTGCCGCAACTAAAATATAAATGAGAGGACTTTCAAACTGCCGCAAAAAAATAACGAGAATGCCATCCACTTTAGCGTCTGGCAATTTATTCAACCCCTGCTCGCTCAAGCGTCGCAGAGCCTCAAGCTTGGATAAACCTTCTTCTCCAGAGTGAAGCTCCTGAAAAATATCAGTTGAGCTTTTTGAATGCCATGTGTTGTTAGTGGACATATGAAGATTGCGCAGCTCAGAATGTAAAAATTACTCAAACAAACTTCCCCCTCCTTTTCCGGTTTTTGCTTCTTTTGTATTCTTTACACGAAAATCTTGTTGTACATCGCGCGCTGCTTTGCGATACTTACAAAAATCACATTGTGGACCGACCTCGGGAATCTCGTTGGTCTCCAAACATTTCTTTATTTCGAGCAATACTGTATCAATCCACTCCGTCTCTCCTTTGCAGGGAATCAGCGTGACCTCAAACTCAAGCTGCCCATCAAATGCCTTTTTGTCGGTACCTGCATTTGCATACACAAAATACCCTGTATCTGAAACCTTAAAACCGTTTTTGCGCAACAACCACTGATACACACCTATCTGGCGCTTGTACTGCCCTTCCCATGAAGAATCCGCGAGCGTTTCTATGCTTCCCTCTTTTGAGGTTGCTTTGTAGTCCACCACCATGAGCTCGCCGGCGGGGTTTACCCAAACATCGTCCACTGCACCCGAAATCACAAATCCAGTTTGTGGGTCTTTGTACTCCACTCCCTCAAAATTCTCTCGCCATGTATCCATGTTTTTGTGTGCAAACGGTACTGCGTCAACACCATACTTTTTCATGAGCGGATGAGAAGTTTTCCCCACACGATGCGCATCAAATTCTTTTTTGAGCAAGGTGTCAACAGCAATGTTGATAGTAAACGCGGGTCCACGAGGGCGTGCCGTGCCAAGCTTGTTGTCAACAAAGAAACACCGAGGGCACTCTGTATAAAGCTCGATCTTTGAACGAGAGAGACGCCAGCGCGGACCGCCATAATTCCAATCGGGTTTTCGGTGAGGTTTATAAAAGTCAGACATACAAGTATCGTACCACGATGAAGCACTCCAAACAAAACACTCAGTTTTTGTGGCTTAAAACGCAAGGTATTTCCCTCCATTGATGAACTATTTCTTCTACCCAGATTATGTTACTACTAAAACCACGATACTAACGCAACAACAATGTGTTGAAATATCAATGCAAAAAACTTCTTAATCTTTTTCATATTTTTTGTGGAGGTTTTTTCAATTTGTATTTTTTAAAAGACCACGCCATGAAAAATATACTAAAAAACATCAATACTGTTTGTAATAAAAACGCCACTGCATCTATGTTTACCGTAGGTATTACAAAAATAACCACCACCGCTGTTAATACTGCCAAAATAGTAGAGATAATTAAAGTAGTGAAAAGAACAGGAACATGCACAACCGCAAGTCGAGTGTAAAAATTTTCCCCATCTATTTTTGTGTTTATCAAAAGTGGAACACCTATATATAAAATAAGAAAAATAGCACTAAAAAAGGTGTCGTAGAGACCATATTTTGTTACTGGCAAAAAAAATATACTAAACACAGACAAAAAAATATATCCAAAGAAAAAATATCTTCGGAAAAGAATCCCCCGCTGTGAAATAAGCCCAGACTGATAATCCGAAACAGCTTTTACGGGATTAAAAAAATTAAGCATTATTTTAAAAAAATTATGATACAGAATCTTAATAAAAAAACGGGTCGGGGTAAACCGACCCGTTTGGGACATAAAAACAACCAATTCAACAACTGTACCCGCTTCCAGAAACAGTTGCAGAACATGCCATTATCGGCGAAAAGAAAGTAGTACGAATGTTACTTCCATTGGCACCAAACACGGCGTTATCAAAAATAATTCCAAGGGCAATACTGTACCAAGTAAACTCCCCCCTCATCTCCCCGGCCATTTCATCCGACATCGGAAAACCAATCTTCTCGATTTCAGCAATAGTGGCGGTGGGGTTGCTTGCAAGTTCCGTATTGATGGTACTTGCGGAAGCGATGGTGGGAACGAATGTTACGGACAGTAGTAAAGTAGCTGCACACAGCAGTGATGCAAACTTTTTCATAGCGACCTCCAAGGTCGTTGATTGTAATACAAAGAACTATTTTTCAGACACGATGTTCTGTATCTATGAGTGAGTGTAGTATAAAATGGTTTTTTGTGCAAGCTTTTTCCACCAGCGACAAACTTTCCCGAAACACTAAAAAGCGAGATAATTCTTCCAGCGATGATAGAGCTCGCGTGTGGCGCGCAAATCCCCCGCATTATACTTCGCAATATCCTCAAAATGTCCTCCCGTGAAAAGCCTCTTCACATCGTCCCCGGTAACTCCGGAAGCTTTTGGGCTCTCGATGCCAAAAGCTCGGCACCACAAATGAAGCCCTCCCTTGCGACGCACCGCACCATAGAAAGAAAGCTGGTCTAAGAGGTCGATATGTTTCGCACCAAAATCTTGACTCCCGACATATCGATTCGACATCAAGTCCTTGGATGGGCGGATGCCATAAATTGCCGAACGAACCATTAAAAACGGAACGTCAAACCCGCGCCCATTAAAACTTACAAACGCATCGTATTCGGCAACTCCCCGCCAAAAATTTTCAAGCATCTCGCGCTCCCCCATCGCCTTAAACTTCATTCCGGCTTCCTCGCGGTCGGGCATCTTTTTGCCATTTGTATCGAAATATACGGCACCTTTGTCACGCTCGTCATCTAGAACGCCGATGGCAACGATCTGCCCAGTAAGTGGTGAAAAGCCAAGTCCGTCTTTCAGGTCTTGTAGAGCCCGTTCATATTCATCCTGATGTTCAGGAGCTCCGGATTCTTTTTTAATCCACTTTGTGAGCACGTCTTGAGTTGCAGAATCTAGCGCATCAAAATCTTCTCCAACCGTTTCAATATCAAAAATAAGTGTCGACATATTCAAAGTGTATCACAAGACTACTCCCTTAACTTGTAGCTGTTCCAGCAGCGCAGTCATTAAATGCCTTTACTTCTCTGTTATACTGCTCGACTAAAATCCGACTCGATTCAATCAGAGCATTATATGGCACTACCATAACATTAAACTCACCCACATATACATTGTATTTTGGATTGTTCGGTGGCGTAGTATCAATCTGCACCTTCTTCGCATCAAGATCTATGCGCATCGTGGCAATGGTGGCATTATTCGTTTCAATTTGCATTTTCTTTTGTGCGTCAATGGCAGGACACGAAGAAAGAGGCATGCCAAAACTTTGCACCGCAAGCCACGTTTCGCGCCCTTCATACATTCCTCTCCCTGCAGCAATACCAATCTCTTGATATCGCGGATTCAAGATATTTGCGCGATGCCCGGGGCTTGCCATCCATGCATCGACCAACTTTGAATCATTGGCAAAGTTCCCCAGTGCTAAATTTTCACCCACAACCACATACGCATAACCTGCCGCTTTCGCAAGGTCGCTCGGACCGACTCCTGTCGGCGATATGTGTTCAAAATATTGTTTTGAAAACATATCGAGAAGTTTCGTCATGGCAATACGGTCGAGAGTCTCATTATGCGTCAAGGCGCCTAACCCACCATTTTCGGCGCGTGCACGATTGGTATACTCAAACACGCCCTGCGCCGTCAAAATAACACTTGGCAAGGGTGTGGAGACAGGTTCCGCGCGCAAAGGCCCCGGAACAACAACTTTCTGAGGCGTAACCGCAATTGGAGCGGGTGTGCTCGATTTCACTGGAACAGACTTCTTTTGTATTGTCGGCACATTAACAACACCCTGAGTGCTTCCCCCAGAGGTTTTTGGTTGCACTACGGGAGTCTCTGTTTCCACCTTGAACACAACTTCGGTTGGCGCGGCGGGACCAAATCGCTCCTCGAGATATGTATACGAAACGACGCCGGCACCAAGAAGCGCGACAATGGCTATCAATACACCGATAATATTACCGAGCATACAATTATACTACCATTATTTCCCTCGCTTCTCCGCTTCAAGAAACAAGAACAATGGGATTTCTTTGCGCGCTCGATCCTCCGCATCTTGCCGCGGACCCTTCTCGCTCACTCGATGAGAAAGCCATTCTTCGAGACGCGCGACTGCAAACCCACTGTTAGCGAGGGTTTTAAAATAGTATTGGAGTGGTCGATGAAACGAAATGGTTGTCGCCCCTCTCTTACCCGAAGGTCTCCCCGGATTCATGTCGATTTCACTTTTTGATTCTGACATGTAACGGTCAACGCGCCGATACTGCGTTTTTGCTTCGTCGTCAAAACCCCATGCGCTCGCCTTGGGAATGCGAAACGCAGGATGGTTCATTACCAAATACAATTTGCCTCCCGGCGCAAGCACGCGTACGCACTCTTTAAAGACCTTGTGTGGCGCTTCAATATTTTGAATTGCCAAAACAACAACCACCTTATCAAAATACCCATCTTGAAAAACAACAAGGTCTTCCGCAGAGCGTACAAAAAAACGAATTTCTTTCGGGGACTGCTTTTTGGCAAAATCTATGAGCGTAGTTGCCACATCAACGCCGGAAACCTCCGCCCCTGCTGCACGAAATGCACGACTAAAAAACCCCTGCCCACAAGCAACATCGAGCACTTTTGTTCCCTCTTTAATACCCATTGCACGCACAATGTTCGGCAAAATAACTTTCGTTTGGTAGGTATCATCGTCCTTTTCAATCATGGTGTCATACCATCCCGCCACGGCGTTCCATGAAGTGTCTGCTCCGGCCTTTACTGGCGCCTTTTTTTCTTTTTTAGGGTTTTGGTTGATCATGGAATTCTTTATGCAAGCTTAATAATGACAAACGTTCCTGCAAAAATAAGTGCTCCACCGAGAAAAAAATAAATATTGGGAACTGCACGAAAAATAATAAAACTAAAAAGGACGACAAAAAATGGGTATGAGACTTCGATTATTGACGCCGTCGAAGCGTTTAGTGATTTGATTGACGAAAAAATAAAAAAATTTGCGAGGGCTGCTAACAAGCTAGCCCCAAGAATAAGCAGCAACCCCATTTTACCAACTTCGAAAACTGTTTTCGTGTTGGTAAAAAATACAAACGGCAACAAGATTACTACGGTAACAATTGAATTTATGAACAAAAGCATAAGAGGTGAGACCTCAGAAAGAATCTTCTGGTCGATGGTGTACACTAACCCCCATACCACTGCTGCCCCTATTGCGTAAAATAATCCAGTATTTTCCATTGTATTTTATGTTTATTCTATGTTGAAAACCATTCGAAGTCAATCTTCTTCAAAAAAGGAAAGCCACTAGAAATTTTCTGGTGGCTTTCAAAACTTATCTCCCGTTGTGTATTTCAATCATTTTAAGAAGCACAACGCGCTCCTCCTCACTCCCCAATCGTGTACGACTACGAACTTCGAGTGCTTGCGGAATAGTTGTGTAGAGACTAGCCCATTTGATCAACGCATCACTTTCATCCTGGCTTCCGAGCAGTGTTTGACCAGCAGCCTGACGTATTTCATCAATAGTGAAACACAAAGCAATCCATCTTTTCAGTGCAGCGTGCCGCGCAGGATTCCCCGGTCTCGAACTATAATATTCCAGTTGTGCCTCATTACAGGTAGTTGCCTGTGAGACAACTTCTGGCAATGGGTGGAGTGCGCCCTCAAGTAGTGCAAATGGAATTCCAGTCTGTGTTGCAAGTAGAGATAAATGTGCAGTCATAATGACCTCCTCATTAATTGTTGTACAGAGACTCCAAACACCATATTCTCATAATTTTAGCTAATTATCAAACATAAAAACAAGAAATTTCGCAGAATAATCAGCTGGCAAATATTCGGCTAATTTAGTAGAATATGAAAGATATGAAACTCACCGTCCCCTACCACGAACAAAAAACTGAATACACCTGTGGTCCCGCTTCGCTCAAAATGGTTTTTTCATTTCTTGGCACTTTTAAGACTGAGAAAAAAATTGCGAAACACGCGAGCACCGACAATGAAACGGGGACCCGCCACCAGGGCATGATTGACGCAGCGCTCCATCAAAAGTTCTATTGTTATGTAAACGCGGATTCATCGGTTGATGAAATAAGATATTTTATAAACCTCGGACTTCCTGTTATTATTGATTACACTGAACCATCTGAAGATGACGGGCACTACGCCGTTGTGTCAGGCTACGTAGATGGTATCATCATCCTGCACGATCCTTGGAACGGAAAAAACTTTAAGCTCGAGGAAACTGAGCTTATCGAACGCTGGCACGACTCGCACAGCGGACACAAAAGTTGCAACCAATGGATGATGGTACTTTCGAATGAACCGTTCTCGCTGGGAAAACAATATCTGCCCAAAAACCAAGAGTAGTGTATGATGAACAAGACCGACCAACTCGACGCACTCCACACAAAGTGGCTTACGAACTGCATGTGCGAATTAAAAAAGACTGCAACGCAGGGGGTACGTGGAGATGGGAGTGCCACCGCAGATGTTGTATTCATTGGCGAAGCTCCAGGCGCAAAAGAAGACAAAGAGGGGCGACCGTTCATTGGCGCCGCAGGGAAATTTCTCGCTGAAATGCTCGCAAGTATCGGCATGAAACGCGAAGATGTCTACATAACCAACATCGTCAAATATCGCCCGCCAGACAACCGTGACCCGACACCCGACGAAATCACCGCTTGTGCACCCTGGCTCGAAGAAGAAATACAACTTATCAAACCCAAACTCGTTGTTTTTCTGGGGCGACACGCCATGAACCACTTTTTTCCGCATGAAAAAATATCATCTGCGCATGGCAACCTCATCACCGCACCCATGTGGGGGAAAGAGCAACATTTCCTTCCTCTCTACCACCCCGCTGCAGCGCTCTATAATGGTTCCTTGCGCGAGGTGCTGAAGGAAGATTTCAAAAAGATTCCGCTCATATTGAAAAAAATAAAAAAAACCGCTGAACCCGAAGGCACAACGGCAAGATAGATACATCTATCCTAATATGATCTTTATTGTTTAATAGAGCGAGACGCTGCATCAAAAAGAGTCCGAAAAAGTTCGTTCCTTTCTTTATCTGCAGAGTTAGGAAACCACCGATAGAGTCGCAAGGCGACCCTAGCAATCTTTCGGGCCTTGACATACATCTCTCGAAGCTCCTCTCCTGTTCTCGCTTGCATACCTTCACCTGCAAGCCCTAAAAAACTTTGATGAAGATGATCAACGAGAGCTCTTACTCGCACTTCAATTGGTATATTTTTTCTCTCTATTCTTTTCAACATCAGCCTTAAAGTTTCTGGCGTCACGGTTGTTTCCCTCCATTCAGTCTGAAGCTAAAATACAGCAAAACTAGAATCTTGTCAACGGTAAAATTACTTTTACAGCAACACCGTCGCCTCATTGCCCCCCACCTCGAGCACACCGTCCGCAAGTGGAATTTGTGTCACTACCCCACCCGCGTCCACAATACGAAGCTCGCCTGCACGAAGCGGTGCCACGAGCGGTGCGTGGTGAGAGAGGATGGTCACATCCCCGCCGGTCCCTGGACAGGTCACTTGGTGCACCTCCCCTTTGAACAACACTTTATCTACTTGTGCGACGGTGAGTTTAAACATAATTATTTTCCGCTCGTACTTGCGGCAAGCACCTCGTCAATCGTACCCTTCATATAAAACGCAGCTTCGTTCACATCGTCGAGTTTGCCTTCAAGAATACGAGCGAAACCTTCCACCGTGTCTTCAAGTTTTACATACTTACCCGGCGCGCCCGTAAACACTTCTCCCACGAAAAATGGCTGTGAGAGGAAGCGTTGAATTTTTCGTGCGCGGTTTACCGCAAGCTTGTCGTCTTCCGAAAGTTCTTCAATACCGAGAATGGCGATGATATCTTGCAAATCTTTGTAACGCTGGAGGACTTTGCGTGTCTCCATAGCAACATTGTAGTGACGCTCACCAACCACCTGCGGATCGAGCGCGGTCGATGCCGAATCGAGCGGGTCGATAGCAGGATAAATACCAAGCGACGCGAGTGCGCGTGAGAGCACCACCGTAGAGTCGAGGTGTGAGAAGGTTGTCGCAGGCGCAGGATCGGTAAGGTCGTCGGCTGGCACATACACCGCCTGCACTGAAGTAATAGAACCTTTGGTCGTTGACGCAATACGCTCTTGGAGTTTGCCCATTTCCTCGGCGAGCGTTGGTTGATAACCCACTGCTGATGGCACGCGCCCAAGAAGTGCCGACACTTCTGCTCCCGCCTGAATGAAGCGGAAAATATTGTCCATGAAAAGAAGTGTGTCTTTGCCCCCCGCGTCGCGAAAATGCTCCGCCATCGTGAGTCCCGAAAGCGCCACGCGTGCACGCGCGCCCGGCACCTCGTTCATTTGCCCAAAGACGAGCGCCGTTTTTGCGAGCACGCCCGAGTCTTTCATTTCGTGATAGAGATCATTCCCTTCGCGCACGCGCTCACCAATACCGGCAAACACCGAGTACCCGCCGTGCTCCGTCGCCACATTACGAATGAGCTCCTGAATGAGCACCGTCTTTCCCACACCAGCGCCACCAAAGAGACCCACCTTACCACCCTTGATAAAGGGCGTCATGAGGTCAATTGCCTTGATTCCCGTTTCAAAAATTTCTGTTTTTGTCTTCTGGTCTTTGAATGGAGGTGCTTTGCGATGAATCGGCGAACGCTGAACAGTCGAGGGTAGCCCCGCACCTCCGTCAATCGTCTCGCCGAGAACATTAAAAAGTCGCCCGAGAACTTCTTCTCCCACAGGAACAGAAACTGGCGCGCCGGTGTTCACCACCTGCACATCGCGCCTGAGTCCATCGGTCGAGTCGAGCGCAATAGCGCGCACGCGCCCGAGCCCAAGGTGCTGAGCAACTTCGAGCGTGATCTTGCGCTTCTCCTTGTGCTCACCAATCCACGACACTTCGAGTGCGTGCTGTACTTCCGGAATATCGTTTTCAAAATAGACATCGACAACCGGCCCGACAATTTGTTTTATAATTCCTGTGTTCATAATAATGTTATTAAAATTCCTGTGGGTTAATAATTCTACTTCATCGTCTCCATCCCCCCAATAATCTCACTCATCTCTCTCGTAATCGCGCCTTGGCGGGCTTTGTTGTATTCGCGGGTGAGAAGGAATTCAACTTCACTTGCCTTATCTGAAGCATTCCGCATGGCAACCATACGTGCAGAATGTTCAGAGGCTTTTGATTCAAGAAATGCATGGTAGACCTCAATGGCAAGCAAGCGCGGAATAAGCTTTGCGAACACTTCCTCAGGTGATGGTTCAAAAAGGTAGTCTGCGCTGTGGGTGAGCTTCTCGGTGGTCTCTCCCGTCTCGGCAAACTTCCCGCGCACGGGAGCAATCCCCTTCACCATTTCCCCAAGACCCTCCAAAGAAAGCGGGAGAAGGGTGCGCACCACGGGCTCTTGCGCAAACGTTGACTGAAAGTTGGTATACACCACCACACATTCGTCGTATTCTTCGCGGGTAAATAAATCGGATACTGTGGAAACGATTCCGCCAAAATCGAGAAGCGTACTCTCATCCCCCATTTTTGTTATGCGGTCTTCGAGAAGATACCCTCGGCGTGAGAAAAATTCTTCTCCCTTGCGTCCAATGGCAATGATGCCGACATTTTCGCGAGCGATACCGCGAGACGCGAGCGTGGAAACCGCACGGCGCGTGACCGCCCCATTCAGACTTCCCGCAAGACCCTTGTCGCTCGTGATCACCACCATGAGCACGCGTTTGACCTCGCGCTTTGTCACCAGCGGGTGTCGGGCGATATCAATAGAGCTTGCGACGCGGGAAAGAATGCGGAATGCCGCCAAGGCGTAGGGGCGCGCGGCGAGTGCCGCCATTTGTGCCTTGCGCATCTTCACACCCGAAACCGCCTCCATGGCTTTGGTTACCTGGTGCGTCTTGGTGACGGAGCGGATCTTGGTTTTAATTGCGCGCAGAGATGCCATACATGCTTAATAATTATGCACGAGGTGCAATAAAGAGCTCGGGGTGCGCAATCTTGAAGCTTGCGAGTGCTTCTTTAATCCTCGCTTCGGTAATCTCGGAAATCGCACGCTCTTTTTGCATTGCCTGAAATACTTCCGGTGCATGGTGGTCAAAATACCCCATGAGCGTTGTTTCAAAAAGGTGCATGTCTTCAACTTTCACACCATCAATGAGCCCAGAAACACCGGCATAAATAGCGAGCACTTCTTTCTCGAACGGTTGTGGTTTGCCGTTGGGTTGTTTCAAAAGCTCTGAGAGGCGACGACCCTTTTCGATACGTTCTTTGGTCTCTGGGTCGAGATCACTCGAAAACTGCATAAACGCTTCGAGCTCTCGGAATTGTGCAAGCTCAAGACGAATCTTGCCGGCAACTTTCTTCATTGCTTTTGTCTGAGCACTCGAGCCCACACGCGAAACAGAAAGACCCACATTAATAGCAGGGCGCATACCTTTGTTGAAAAGATCGGTGTCGAGATAAATCTGTCCGTCGGTGATCGAAATCACGTTCGTCGGAATGTATGCCGACACATCGCCCTGTTGTGTTTCAATAATTGGAAGCGCGGTGAGTGACCCTCCCCCCAACTTCTTTGAGAGTTTTGCCGAGCGCTCCAAAAGACGTGAGTGAAGATAAAAAATATCACCTGGATATGCTTCGCGCCCCGGTGGACGGCGAAGAAGGAGCGACATCTGGCGATACGCAACAGCGTGCTTGGAAAGATCGTCGTACACTACGAGCGCGTCTTTTCCCTTCAACATGAAAAATTCACCAATCGTTGCCCCCGTAAATGGCGCAAGATACTGGAGCGCAGCGGGATCAGAAGCACCTGCAACCACCACCACGGTGTATGCCATCGCACCGCGTTCTTCGAGCTCGCCAACAATGCGGGCAATCTTGGATTCTTTTTGCCCGATAGCAACATAAATACAAATAGGGCGTGTCTCTTGTGGTTCGTTGATTTGGTTCAAAATAGTATCGAGTGCAATTGCCGTCTTGCCGGTGCCACGGTCACCAATGATAAGCTCGCGCTGTCCGCGACCGACAGGAATCATGGCGTCGATTGCTTTGATACCCGTGTGGACAGGTGTGTCCACGCCTGCGCGATCGATAACCCCAAACGCAATGCGCTCAATAGGAAAACGGTCTTCTTCTTTAATAGCGCCCTTACCGTCGATAGGTTCACCGAGCGCATTGACCACGCGCCCCACCATCCCTGATGAAACGGGAATCGAAAGTGTCTTACCAGTACCTTTCACCACCATCCCCTCGCGGATTTTTTCCGCACCCGAAAGAATCACGGCTTTCACAAAGTCCTCTTCAAGATTGAGCACGAAACCCACAATCGGCTCTTCTTCGAGCGCATCTTTAAGCGCCTTGCCACCAGCAACCTCAAACACCACCATCTCTGACATCATGGCGTCGCGAAGCCCTTCAATCTCCGCAATACCGTCTCCTGCTTTCACAACAGTACCAATACGCTCAACCTTGGTCGTAGGCTCGAGCGCCTGAATCTCACGTTTAATTTTTTCGATAATGATGGTGTTCATAGTGCTTAGTTCTTAGTGATAATGTTTCGATACAATTCGATGAGAGCGCGGTGATAACTGCCGTCGATGAGGAGATTTTTGGTGCGAATCTTGAATCCTCCGACAATGGTGGGGTCGATCTCATGACGTTCCCCTTTCACGTCCGGGATCACCCCTTCGCGACGGTAGTGGTCATAGGCGTGTGACCACTTGGTGTGGCTCTTTTTGTCCGCCGTCACGAGCACCACTTCGTTCTGCGACTCACGCCGAAGTGCTATCTTGTCGAGCTCGCGGGGAATAAGGCGGAGGAGTCCCGCGTGTCCGCGCGCACGCACAACCTCCACAAAACGCTCAAAAATCTTGTGTGCATCTTTCGCATTCTTTCCTTCGAGCGCGCCGTGGAGCGCTTCAGCGTATTCAAAAGCTTTCATGATTATGATTTGCGGAGGACATTCTCGGCAGCAAGCACTGCCATACGTGTGACTTCCCGCTCGACACTCTTGAGCATCTCTTCGTGTTCGCGCGCAGTACGACGCTCTGCCTCACTCACGAGGTGCGCCACCTTGCGGTGTGCGTCCTTGAGAAGCACATGCTCCTCTGCTTCTGCGTGTTTCTTTGCAGCGTCAATCAGCAAACTACCTTTCTGGGTCGCTTCACGCAAGATGCGCGCTTTTTCTGCCTCCGCTTCACCAAGCTCTCCCTCCATGCGCTCCGCTTCCTTGACCGCATTTTCTATTTTTGCTTTTCGGGTGTCGATCATGGCAAGCACCGGACGATACAAGAAACGATAGAGCACCAAAAGAAGCAAGCCGAAGTTCACTGCCTGAATCAGGAAGAGTTTCCAGTTGACCCCAAAGACGGTTACGATTTGCTCCATGAATGATGTATTATGCGAACTTCAAAATAAAGCCGATGACGAGTGCGAAGATAGCGAGTGCTTCAGTAAATGCAATACCAATGAACATTGTTGCTTGTACTTTGCCCGACGCCTCAGGATTGCGACCAATAGCTTCTACTGCTTTTGCCACAATGAGACCAATGCCAATACTCGGACCAATCACGCCGAGACCGACGGCGAGTGCCATACCCAATATTTTTGCTGATTCAATTTCCATAAATATATTTATTAATTAATTATTAAACACTAATGCGGTTCCGTGACCGCAATCTTTACAAAGAAGAGCGTCAGGAGTGCAAAGATAGCCGCCTGCATAAAGCCAACGAATATCTCAAAGGCCATGATGGGGACCGGGAGCACCATGGGAACAAAGTGCTGAATGACCAAAATCATTACCTCTCCAGCGAAAATATTGCCGAAAAGACGGAACGAAAATGAGATCAACCGCGCTATCTCCGAAAAGAGCTCAACAATACCCACCAGAAAACCCAGTACCGAACTAACATTAACAAATTTCTTGCCATATCTCAAGAAGCCAAGAGTCACAATCCCTAAAACCTCGATAACCAAAAAAGAAATGGCGGTGAGCGCAAGCGTTGTGTTGAGGTCGGTATTCATCGAGCGAAGGAGTGGCACAAACTCCCCATCGGGGTGTGTGAAGCCAATACTGCCAATACCCGGCGTAAACTCAATGACATTGGCGGTGAAAATAAAAAGAAAAATAGTGACAATGAGCGGAAAGAGTTTTCGAGCAAGTTTCGCATCTTCGAGCGTCTCGGTCATGTAGTCGAGAATCCCCGTAAACAACGTCTCGAGAAGTGTCTGCAAACGTCCCGGAATGAGCGCGAGCTTCCGACGCACGACGTAGGTCAAGCTCCCTAAAATGAGCAAAACAACCCACGTCATAAGAAGTGTGTTGGTGATGGGAATACCCAGAAATGTGCCGATGCGTTCGGCGGCAAGTGAAATATGAATGCTTTCCATAAAGAGATGTTCGCATTCTAGCAGAAACGCGCACAAAGAAAAAGGGGCGAGAGGACTTCGTCCTCCCGCCCCTTTTTCTTTGTGCGCTCCTTCTTATGATTGCTTAGGTATTCCCTCTTCCAGTTTTTTCTTCAGAGCGGCAATTTCCTGCTTGAGCTCAATCATCCGCACCTCGCGATCCACCACAAATTTTTGAAAATTTTCAAATTCTTTCACTTTTTCTGCAAGCTTGTCATCTTTTTCTTTGAGATGACTATTGACCGCCTCAATATCCTTCTTGGACTCCTCAACTTTCTTAAAGAGCTCTTTTTGTGCCAAGAGATTTACTTCTAGCTCCTTCCGTCCTGCAATAACCTTTAGGTAAACTTTACGCATTAAAAATATCAGGAAACTAACAAAGGTAAAGCTACCAACCGCGAAAACAGTTAACTTGGTGATATTCTGAAGTGCCGGACCACGAGGCTCCTCAAAAACTACCACCCAGTCTGTCTTAGAGATTTTTGCAGCAACGGAAAGCACTTGCACCCCCTTCTCATTTTCATAAGCATAAGTATCGTCATATGCGGATGTAATGCTTTGCGACTCAGACAATGCATCGTTCACGACCTTGCGACTAGAGTAATCGACCCCTTTTAAAACAAGTGACAAATCGGGATCACTGATCAAAACTCCACTGTTGTCCACAACATAGAACTTTCCCTGACCAGTATCCACGTCTGCAAGTGTTTTGAAAATTGGACTAACGCTAATCACCGCTGAAACAACTCCAACAAGTTCCTTTGTCGCTGAAAATACTGGGAAATTAAGCGTAATAGAAGGTTCGAGCTTGCTTGAGACCGTCACTTCAGACCATACAACCTGTCCTGTCCTTAAGACTTTTTTAAAATCTTGACGCTCGAGTACATTTTGAAGATCTTCAGGAAACACCGTTTTAAACTTATCATACTTAATTACTTCGTTGCCGTTTTTATCAGAAAGTGCCACTGAAGTGAAGTGTTCTTCTTTGAGAATTTTTTGAACAAGAAGTGCATTTTCAACATCTCGAAGATCCTCTCGGATAAAACGTAAAGGGACTTTCACGTCATTCTCTTTTGCACTAAGAAAACCGTCAATTTGCGCAACCGCTATTTTTGCAGTTGCTTTCTCTATGTCACCGACACTCTCGCGCAAAGAAGAAATGGTTGGCAAAAACCACACAAGATTGGAAGTAACAATAATAACACCAAGAAGCACTACTGAGAGAGACGAGGTAGAAAATTTTTCTATCGTATTTTTAAAATAGTTCATGACGTTATATCAAGCTGACCACCCCCTCCTAACACATCCGCACAATACGCATCCCTATTGAACAACAACTTGCGTCAAAGAGAGGACTTCTGGAGAAACAGTAAGTCCAATCTTTTTTGCCGTTGCAAGGTTCACGACAAAATCAATTTTTGAAACAATTTCTACAGGAATCTCTGCGGGAGATTTATTTTCAAACAAAATCTTTGCCGCAAGGCGAGCACCTTGCTTTCCTGCATCATGAAAGTTTCCTCCGTACGACGACAACCCTCCGACGGTCACCCAATTTTCATCGTGGAACATGCTTGATATTTTTTGATCAACAGCCTGCTTGATCAAGAGGTTGATATTACGCGAAACAAATGGATCAGGAGCGTAAAAAAATGCATCAGTATCACGAGCAGTTGTCGCAAGAACAACCTTCTTAAGCTCCTCGACATCAGTAACATCTTTTACCGTTACGGTAATACCAAGACTTTTTGCTACTGGATTTATATAATCAAACGGTACCTCCATAGCCTTGCTTCCCTTTTTGCGAAAGATCGTCACACGTTTTACGCGAGGATCAACTTTCTTTAGAAACTCAAGTCTTTTGCCCGACAGCTCCTCCACCTGCCACGTCACTCCGGTCATATTGCCTCCGGGACGTTGAAAATTGTCAACAACCCCTAGTGTTTCCGGATTCACTCCGAGTTCCAGAATAACTGGAATTTTGTTTTCTATGGTGGCTTTCTGAGCTGCGAGCACAGGCTCAATTCCAATAGCGACAATCAAATCTACTTTATTGTCGATAAGTCCTTTGGCGGTAATGTCAAAATCTTTTTGTTCAGAACCTTTTTCATCTTGAATCACATACTCAACTTTCCTGCCACCAAGATTTTCATTAAAACCTTCGACAAAACCATCTACAACTTTTTTAAAATTTGCTCCTTTGTACAAGATGCCAACTTTAAAAGTTTTCTGAACCTCTTCATCTGGAAGTTCTTTTGAAGAGAAAAACCATACCAACCCTGCCACCAATCCGAGAACCAGAACAACAATTAATAATTTTTTCATGATAATTTTATTTTTCTTTCATTAATAATTAACCCCTGAAGTTTGCTCTTATTATACCATTATGTATTTATAATTAATACGAAATGGTATCAGAATCTACTTTTATTGTTTATCGAATAACAATTTGAGTCAAAGACAATACCTCTTGCGGTATGGTCAACCCAATTTTTGCGGCAGAAGCAAGATTAATAGCAAGATCAACTTTATTTACACTTTCAATAGGGAGGTCTTGAGGAACTTGATTCTCAAATAAAATCTTCCCAGCGATGCGAGAAGCCTGCTTTCCCGAAGACACGAAGTTCCCCCCATAAGAAGCGAGGGCTCCTTGTTGTGCAAAATATTCGTCCGCAAAAATTGTTGGCAATTTCTGCTCCAAAGAATGGTTAATCAGGAATGTCGAATAACGAGAAATAAAAGGGTCTGGCGCATAATAAATTGCATCAGCATCCTTACGAGAAATGTTCTTAACGACTTTTTCCAAATCTTTAAAATCACTGACCTCTTTAAGAATAATCGTTATCCCTAAACGTTCTGCAACGGGTTTTATTGACTCAAGCGAAAATTTCATCGGCTTACTTCCTTTTTTCCCAAACACCATCACTCGCTTAATTCGCGGGTCAATCTTGGCTAAAATTTCGAGTCGCTTTCCCGAGAGCTCCCACGCAAGCCATGTCATGCCTGTTATATTTCCCCCAGGTTTTTGAATACTCTCAACCAAGCCAATCAGAGCAGGGTTTCCTCCTAAAGCAAGGACAACGGGGATCTTGTTTACCGAAGTAACCTTTTTTGCAGCAACAACCGGCTCAAGAGAGGCTGCAAAAATCAAATCAACATTTTGATCAACCAATTCTTGTGCAGCAATATCAAAATCTTTTTGCTCGATACCAGCAACCTTTTTGGGTAAGTACTCAACAACGCTACCTTCTTTAGATTTTGCAATTAAATCCAAGCCTTCCTTAAACCCATTTGCTATTTCTTCAAAACTCTCTCCTTGGTAAATAAGACCCACTCTGTAGACACGAACATTTTCTTTTCTCAAAAATGTACTATCCAACACATACCAAGTAGCGCTCCCCACCACAACGAACACCAGTATTGCAAAAATAATTTTTTTCATTTTTTTATAAATATCACTACAACTAAAAATTTCTTCTTTTAATCATACCACGCTCGAATAAAAAACCAACCAGAAGTATGCACACCGCCCTGCCGTAAGTCGTTACTCTTGAATCACAACATGGGCAAGAGTAACGATTTCTGGGGGGATAGTAACGCCAATCCTCCGCGCTGCGGCAAGATTGATAACGAAATCAATTTTTGAAACAGACTCAACAGGCAAGTCTCCGGGCGACTGTCTGTCGATCAAAATTTTTGCAGCAAGACGAGACACCTGTTCTCCTGCCCCAACAAAATTTGCACCGTAGGACGAGAGTCCTCCTTTCCGAGCCGAGCTCTCGTCAGGACCAACGTGCACCATCTTGAGCCTTTGCAGGTTCTTATTTAGAATATCCGCACTTCGTGAAATAAACGGGTCTGCAGCATAAAACATAGAGTCGAACTCTGAGCGTGATATTGCCCCCGCAACCTTTTCAAACTCCTCGCGCGTTTCAACCTCTTTTACTGTAACTGAAATACCGAATTTTTTTGAAACAGAATCAATGGAAACTAAGGAGCGCTCTATTACTTTTGTTCCTTTTTTCTTAAAGATAACAATTTTCTTTATACTAGGATCGATTGTTTTCATGAGCTCAAGACGCTTCCCTGCCAACTCTTCAACCAGCAACACCACTCCGGCAACATTTTCACCGGGCTGTTGCATGCTTGCAACCAAACCAAGGCTGACAGGATTGCTACCAATAACCAAAAGAATAGGGGTCTTGGTTTCTTTTGTTGCCTTTTTTGCAGCAACAACGCCCTCAACAGCAACAGCAAGAATCAGATCCACTCGATTATCAACAAGACGCTGTGCGGCCAAGTCAAAATCAACCTGCTCAGCACCTTGAACATTTTCAACAAGATACTCTACTCCGTACTTTTTCTCTCCTTCGACGATAATCTTTGAAAACCCGTTCTGAAAACCGTCGGCCACCTGTTTAAAATTATCTCCTTTGTAAATAATGCCGATTTTAAAAACTTTTGTTACAGAACTTGATGACGGTTCGACAATATTTCCCTTCTTTGTCTGCCAAATAAACCAAGCGCCACCAATAAAAACAAACACGAGCACAACAACAATAAAATTTTTCATAATAATAAAATGTGAAAGTTTTTAAAAATATTTCCTACCTCAATAAGCATACCATAAAAACATATTGCACAAAACAAAAAAAATGTCTGAATAATTAAAATGGGCGGGCAGCATGCTGTTCTCATCTGTTCTTCGTTTGGTGGACGATACAAGATTCGAACTTGTGACCCCTGCAATGTGAATGCAGTGCTCTAACCATCTGAGCTAATCGTCCATTTTGATTACAAAAACATATTCCGCCTTTCAAATCCGGGCGCGAGCAATGCTCGCTCATCCCGACTACTCGCTTCACTCGCAGTCGGGATGCCGGGATTTGGTCACGAGTTAGTAAGTCGCTTCGCTCCTAACTACTCTCGACCCCGACTCGCATGTTTTTGAGTACAAAAAATGCTCCGTCCTTCAAATCCGGACGCGAGCAATGCTCGCTCATCCCGACTACTCGCTTCACTCGCAGTCGGGATGCCG